>ENA-UOWE01001053-UOWE01001053.1-activated-sludge-metagenome-genome-assembly--contig:-NODE-1053-length-36130-cov-22.654581_pt1 | contig 36130 bp, 31 predicted proteins | sample MGYA00249841_ERZ761562 | MGnify/ENA primary metagenome ERZ761562 (study PRJEB28883, sample SAMN05720200) | activated sludge metagenome | isolation source: Anaerobic digester | place: Japan...
TCTACATGCCCCGGAGTATCAATAATATTTATTCTATGGTCTTTCCAAAAACAAGTTGTTGCCGCCGACTGTATGGTAACTCCTCTTTCTCTTTCCTGAGCCATCCAATCCATTTGAGTATTCCCCTCATCAATATCCCCAATTCTATGGGTTTTCCCAGTATAATAAAGAATTCTTTCTGTTGTAGTAGTCTTCCCCGCATCAATGTGGGCAATAATTCCAATGTTTCTAATTTTTTCTAAGGGATATTTTTTATCCATTGTATCAGACATATTTAAACCTCTTAAAATCTTGCGAAATGAGCAAAAGCCCTATTAGCTTCAGCCATTCTGTGAACTTCATCTCTTTTCTTTATAGCGTCGCCTGTATTCTGATAAGAATCATTTAAAACAGTATACAGCTTCTCTACCATTGATTTTCCTTTTTTGGATTTAGCACTTTCTACTATCCATCTAACTGCTAAAGCTTCGGATCTGTCATGCCTTAGAGGTACCGGCACCTGATATGTAGCACCGCCTATTCTTTTAGAACGAACTTCCTGCTGTGGCATAACATTTTTAACGGCTTGCTCTAATATTCGCAATCTTTCTTTCTCATCTTCACTAAGTTTTTCCATAGAACTATAAACTATTTTAACAGCCAAACTTTTCTTCCCTCTTTCCATAACGGTATTTATCATTCTAGAGACAACTTTAGATTTGTATACCGAATCCGGAACTATAGATCTTTTTTTTGCTCTTTTACCCCTCATTCTTTTTTCTCCTTAGTTTTTCTGACACCGTAAATCGATCGGGATGTCTTTCTTTTCTCAACTCCCGCAAGATCTGCAGTACCTCTAACTATTTCATACTTTATACCCGGTAAATCCTGAACTTTTCCTCCTTTTACAATAACAACCGAGTGTTCTTGGAGATTATGCCCTTCACCGGGAATATAAGCGGTAACTTCTCTTCTATTTGACAATCTTACTCTGGCTACTTTTCTAAGAGCAGAATTAGGTTTTTTTGGAGTTTGTGTTCTTACCAACAGTACAACTCCCCGCTTTAACGGGCTATTATGCTTAGACACCCTTCTCTTTTTGGTGTTAAAAACTTCCTTTAGAGCAGGGGTACTTGCCTTTTTCGTCTTCTTTTTTCTACCTTTTCTTACAAGTTGATTAACAGTTGGCATATTAATCTAACCTCGCTCTTTCTCCTGTTGGAATCAATCTACCAATAATTACATTTTCCTTTAAACCCAACAAGTAATCAACCTTACCAGAGCACGCGGCTTCGGTCAACACATTGCTTGTATGAATAAAAGATGCGGCCGACATCCAGCTGTCGGTGTACAAAGCGGCTTTAGTTATTCCCAACATAGTGATTTTTCCGGTTGCAGGAGTACCACCACCGGCAATGACTCTCTCTGCTTCTTCATCAAATCTCGCTCTGGTAACTATTTCCCCAGCCATAAATTCTGTATCCCCCGGGTCTTCAATTTTAACATGATTGAACATTTGTTTTACTATTATCTCTAAATGCTTATCATTTATAGGTACACCTTGAGAAGCATAAACATTTTGGATTTCCTCAATAATATATTTTTTGGTTTCGTCTACTCCAACGGTTCTGTAAAGATCACTCAAGTTCAAGTTACCTGAAGTTAATTTTTGACCTTTAGCAACAGTATCACCATCTTTTACCAAAATTTCCTCTACTGGATCAACACCGTATTCAACCACTTCTTCACCGGGATCGACCGGAATTACTACTATTTTTCTTTCATCTCCATTTTTTTCAATTCTTGCAACTCCTGATATCTCACTCATTACTGATAAAAATTTAGGCGCTCGGGCTTCTACCAATTCCTCTACTCTAGGTAAACCCTGTGTAATGTCTTTTCCGACTACACCCCCTGAATGGAAGGTCTTCAAAGTAAGCTGAGTACCCGGCTCTCCTATAGATTGAGCAGCGGCTACACCAACTGCTGTTCCAACTGCCACAGGTTTTCCCGTCATGAGATCCGTCCCGTAACACACTGAGCAAATACCTCTTCTGGTTTCACAGTGCATTGGGGATCTTATAATTATCTTTTCGACACCGGATTTTTCAATTAATTCAACATCAGATTCAGTCAATAAAGTTTTAGCTTTAACAATTATTTTATTTCCAACTTTTACATCCTTTGCCAAAACCCTACCGACAACTCTTTCCCCAAATGTTTGGAGAAGAGTACCTTTTCCTACAATCATCTCTCTACCCTCGTCTGTTCCACAATCTTCTTCTCTAACTAATACATCTTGACTAACGTCCACTAATCTTCTAGTTAAGTAACCAGCATCAGCAGTTTTTAAACCTTTATCAACAAGGCCTTTTCTAGCACCTCTGGAACCTATAAAATACTCTGAAGCCGATAATCCAAGTTTAAAATTACCGAATATAGGAACTTCAACAATTCTTCCGGTAGGATCGTAAATTAATCCTTTCATACCAGCCAGTTGTCTTACCTGATCTCTTGAGGCTTTAGTAGATCCCGACTTAACAAGTATTTTAACCGGATTATCTTCAGGTAAGTTATCCCAAACAACTTTATCCAGATCACTGATTATCTTACTCCATATTTGTTCATTCTTATTTTTTACCTCTAATCTGGTTATTAATCCTCTCGTATAAAAACTATCAACTTCTTTAGCCAATTTTTTACCTTCATTTATCATTTCCTCCCTTTCCTTCGGAATTGCAATATCTGCCAAAGATACAGATTGCCCACAAATGGTCCCATATTTCAAACCAATGTCTTTTATGTCATCTATCATTTTAGAAGCAACCTCATTAGGCTCCTCTTTCAACACCTTGGTTAGAAGACTGGTAACTCTTTTTTTATCCATGGGCTCATTAATAAACTCATAATTTTTTGGCAAAATTTTATTAAAGATGATTCTCCCGAGAGTAGTTTCTATTATCTTCCCCCCGATTCTTACTTTTGATAATTGTCTAAGATCCACCTCATTACTTACTTCCATTGCGTACATTAACTCAATATCATCTGAATACACTTTATTCAAAACAGGAAGTTTTTCATCCACTGATGTTATGTAATAAACACCAAACAACATTATATTTGCAGGTATCGATATAGGAGCCCCGCTAGAAGGATTCAAAAGATTATTAGTTGAAATAAGAACATTCTTAGCTTCATCTATTGCTTCATCAGTCAGGGGGACATGAACTGCCATTTGATCACCATCAAAGTCAGCATTAAACCCTTTGCAAACGCACAAATGAAGTTTTATCGCATTTCCTTCCACAAGTTTGGGATAAAAAGCCTGAATACCAAGTCTCCACAAAGTTGGGGCTCTATTCAAAAGAACGGGATGTCCGGAAACAACTTCTTCTAACATATCCCAAACCTCCGGAACTCTTGTTTCAAGGAAAAATTTCGCGCTTTTTACATTCGGGGCATATCCTCTTGCCAATATTTCTCTTAAAACCATCGGCTTAAAAAGCTCTAATGCCATTTCCTTTGGAATACCGCACTCATTAAGTTTTAAATCCGGTCCGTTTATTATGACTCCTCTTCCGGAGTAATCCACTCTCTTACCTAAAAGATTTAATCTGAATATACCCTGCTTTCCTTTTATCATATCCGCTAAGGACCTGGGCTCCTTCCCACGTGTGTTAGTTCTAGCTTTCTTTCTTCTCTTCGATGAGTCTAAAAGTGCATCTACCGATTCCTGAAGCATTCTCTTTTCATTTCTAACAATTATCTCCGGAGCGCCTAAATCTAAAAGCTTTTTTAGTCTATTATTTCTATTTATCAGTCTTCTATAAAGATCATTTAAATCTGATGTTGCAAATCTTCCCCCATCGAGTTGAACAATTGGTCTTAAATCGGGAGGAATTACCGGAATAACTTCCATAATCATTCTGCCAGGTGCCACTCCTGATTTTCTAAACTTCTCAACGGCAACTAATCTCTTTGATATCTTCTGAGCATTTTGACCTTTTGTTTTTTTTAATTGATCTCTCAAACTTTCCGATAGGGAATTTAAATCCAACCTATCTAGAATAGTTTTTAAGGCACCCGCGCCAGTTTCCAATTTACAAAATTTATCTAAATAAGAAATTAAGGTTATGTATTCATTTTCAGAAATTACCGAATTAAGGTTAACGCTTTCTATTTTCTTTTGAATTAATTTAAACTTTTTCTCCTGTTCTTCTACCTTCTTTTCATAATTAGAGGTTACTTTTTGTATTTGCTGTCTAATTTTTAACTCCTCTTCTTTAGCCTTTATTTCGTCATCAAGTTTAGAAAGATTTTCTATTTCTTTATTTAATGACTTCATTTGATCGTCCATTTCTTTTTGTATAGAAGCTTTGGTCATCTCAAGATCTTTATCTATTTTAGAAATCACCTTCACTTTATTTTTCTCATCAATTTCCGTAACGATAAATGAAGCAAAATACACAACTGACTCTACGTTTCTTGGTGTCAGATCAAGAATTAGAGCCATATTGGACGGGATACCCTTAAAAAACCAAACATGAGCGACGGGAGAGGCTAATTTAATATGACCCATTCTTTCTCTTCTCACTCTATTACTGGTAACTTCAACACCGCACTTATCACAAATTACTCCCTTATATCTTATGCCTTTATATTTTCCACAATAACATTCATAATTTTTTGTAGGACCGAATATTCTCTCATCAAAAAGACCATCTCTTTCGGATTTGAAGGTTCTATAATTTATAGTTTCCGGTTTTGTTACTTCTCCATAAGACCATTCCAGTATATCTTCGGTAGAAGCAAGATATATTCTTAATGCATCAAAATCTTTTAGTTTATTAATATCTCTCATATTTTTTATCCTCTAAGAATTTTTTCATCCTTATTTTCCTAATCATTTATTTCTTCTAAACCTTCTTTTTTTAAATCTTTTTCGTCAAGAACAACCTCGCTCTGATCAGCCAAATTATCTGCCTCATTCCAATTAGTAGTTTTTTCCTGCTTAGAATCCCCTGAATTCTCTTCTTTGTCCTCAGCAAGGCTATCTTCAGTTGAGAAAGCTTCAAGTCCCAAACCTAAACCATTTAATTTTCTAACTAATAATTTAAAGGTTTCCGGAACAGTAGGTCCGGGTATCTTATTTCCCTGTATCAATGCGCTGAAAGCCTGAACCCTACCTAACATATCATCAGATTTTATGGTCAGCATTTCCTGGAGAGTATGGGCCGCTCCATAAGCTTCTAAAGCCCAAACTTCCATTTCTCCAAGCCTCTGTCCTCCAAATTGCGCTTTTCCACCCAACGGTTGCTGATTTATCAAAGAATATGGGCCCGTTGACCTTGCATGAATCTTTTCCTCCGACATGTGAATAAGTTTCAGTATATAGGCATCTCCCACTACTATTTCGTTATGATAATATTCTCCTGTTCTACCATCTATCAATTTCATTTTCCCACTTGCAGGATATCCTGCCTTCTTTAACTCTTCCACAACTTTTTCCTCAGGAATTCTTTGAAGAGATGGGATTTCATAAAACTTATTCAATTTCTTTCCCGCAGCCCCTAAAGAAGCTTCTAAAATCTGGCCGACATTCATTCTTTTTAACACAGCTTCCGAAGAAAAAACTATATCAACAGATGTTCCATCAGGTAGCATAGGCATATCTATTGCAGGCACTACAGCAGATATAACACCCTTATTACCGTGCCTGCCGGCGAGTTTATCACCGATTTCAATTTTTTTCTGTTGTGCAACATAAATTGTTATTTTTTCTATTGTTCCGGCAGGTAAAGACTCATTATCTTCTTTAGTAACTATTTTTACCCCTATTACAACCCCATGTTCACCGTGAGGCATTCTCAAAGAAGTATCCCTAACATCTTTGGCTTTCTCACCAAATATTGCTCTTAACAATCTTTCTTCGGATGTAAGATCAACTTCTCCTTTAGGCGCAACCTTACCGACTAGCACATCTCCTGATTTTACTTTTGAACCTATTGCTACAATCCCTTCTTCATCGAGATTCCTTAGAGTATCCTCAGAAACATTTGGTATATCTCTTGTAATTTCTTCAGGACCTAATTTTGTTTCTTGAACGGAAGTGGAATAATCCTGAATGTGAATTGAGGTTAAAATATCTTCCTTAACTATACGATCAGAAATAACTATTCCATCTTCGTACTCCAAACCTTTGTATATCATATAAGCAACTTTCATATTTGTACCGATGGCTATTTCTCCCTCATTTACTGCCGGACCTTCTACCAAAATATCACCTTTCTTTATTTTTTGCCCTGTTATTACTTTTACCACTTGATTGTAATTAGTCCCGCTGTTTGTTTGAACAAATTTCTTCGGACGATATTCCATTTTCCTATTTTTATCAACATACTTCACAACAACTTTATCAGCATCAGCATAATCAACAACCCCATCATTTTCAGCTAAAATAAGGGCATCGGTGTTTCTGGCAACCTCCTCCTCTATGCCGGTTCCTACCACCGGTCTTTCCGGTTTAATTAAGGGCACTGCTTGAGACATCTGCTGGGTCGCCATCGTAATACGAGTTACTTCATCGTTTTGAACAAATGGAACAAGTCCAGCTATAACCCCAAGAACCTGTGCCGGAACAACTTCAATATATTCAGCAGTTGAAACGTCTCCAAGGAAAAATTCGTGTCCTCTTCTTATCGGAACTTGATGATCTAAAATGTATCCATTGTTATCCATTTCTACAGATTGGTCAGTAATATTAACATTATCTTCATCATAAGCGGCTAAATAAACAATCTCATTTGTAATCCTTACTCTACCTTTTGAATCTTTTACTAATCTTACATAAGGAGTTTCCAAAAATCCGTATTCATTGACACGAGCGTACATCGACATATAGTTGATAAGTCCTACATGAGGACCTTCCGGTGTTCTTGCGGGGCATATTCTGCCAAAATAAGAACTGTGAACATCTCTGACGGAAAAACTCGCTCTTTCCTTTGATAAACCCCCGGGTCCAAGAACAGAAAGTCTCCTCAAATGATCCAAAGCCGTCAAGGGATTTTGCTGATCATGAAGTTGAGATAATTGACCTGTTGCAAAAAACGAGTGTACCGCAGCTGCAATTGCTCTGGGAGCTATTAAACTTGAAGGTTCGGGGAGTTTGTCCCTGGAAGCTAAACTCATTCTTTCTTTAATATTTTTTTCCATTCTCAAAAAGCCAACTCTCATTTGCCACTGCAAAAGCTCACCTATACTCTTTACTCTTCTATTTCCTAAAAAATCTACATCGCTTGGATCCCCAATTCCATTGTTTAGTTCTATAATTTTGGAAATTATTTTTATCAAGTCCTCTAACTGAAGCAGTCTGTGCTTGGGATCGTTAGGAAAATTTAAACCTAGGGTTTGATTTAGTTTAAACCTTCCTATCGCCCCCATGCTATATCTTCGTTTGTTAAAGAACATTGCATGAACCAAAGCCTTAGCATTATCAATCACCAAGGGCTCTCCAGGTCTCATCTTTTTATAAATTTCTAAACAGGCTTCCTCAAAATTATTCGCAGGATCTTTCGCCAAAGTAGCTTCGGTATAATTAACTTCAGGATTAGTTTCCACACTTAAAAACGCCTGTCTTATGTCATCGTCGGTCTCCAAACCAAACACTCTTAACAATGTTGTTGCAGTTATTTTTCTTTTTCTATCTATTCTTAAAGAGATAACACCTGTTCTGGAAGTTTCAAACTCCAACCAAACACCGCTTTTTGGGATTACTTTGGACCCCGCCAAAAATTGTCCCGTAACGGGAGAGATCTCTCCTACAAATAAAACTCCTTCCGATCTTATAAGCTGATTGATAATTATTCTTTCAACGCCGTTGATAATAAAAGTTCCCTGCTCAGTCATTAAGGGGATATCCCCCATATAAATCTCACTTGTTTTTTTCTTTTTTGATATGGGATCTTCGATAGTAGCCTCAACATACCACGGGGCGTCATAAGTTCTTCCTGTCCTCCTGGCCTCCTCTATAGTTAGATTCTCCTTATCTATTCTTGGATTAGAAAGATTTAAAATCCAACCTCTACCTGATGTATCCTCTATAGTACCGAGTTCATCAAGAATTTCCTTCAATCCTTCATTTTTCAACCAATTAAAAGACTCTAATTGGACTGCAACAAGATTAGGTAAAGGAAGAGCTATTTTTCTTTTTAAAAAAGTTTCTCGCATTAATTTTTCTTTAATTATTGTTTAACGTAAAATTGTACTACAAAATCCTAACTTTTAAAGTTGTAAATTAAAAACAAAGGCAAAAAGGCCCCTGTCCCCTCAAGGTAATTGTTTTTTTTGCTATTTTTGATTAAATCCTAAGTTCGGAACAGTGCGAAAACTACCACATTAACAAAAAGGTGTCAACAACTAATTGACAAATCCAATTCTAGATAGCGGCCACAACCTAAAAACTACACGCCCAACGAATTTACTTTCATCAATTAAACCAATATTCCTGGAATCGAGAGAATTGTCTCTGTTATCACCTAAAAGAACATACTGTCCCTCCGGAATTTTAATTGACCTACCTTCTCTTATTTGGGAACCTGCTTTAGTACAGGTTTGAGGAGGCAAATAATTTTCATAGAGAATATAGTGTTCCCCGTCTCTGGAAATTACTATTTTACAATCTATAATCTTAAATACGTCGCCCGGAATACCAACTATTCTTTTAATGTAATGTTTGGAATCGTCATTTGGAGGATAAAATACAATTACATCTCCTCTTTTAAAAGATGCTTCTCTTTTAGCTGACCTATCAACTAGGATTCTCTCCCCGGAGTAAAAATTAGGCTCCATACTCGGACCCCACACAACTTCTACTGAAGCTATAAAATAGTATATGAACAAAACAACAACAGCAGAAACTACAATAGTTTCAATAATTTCAAAAACAATCTTTCTAATTTTCATAAAATCACTCAAAAATTTACTTTTAGCAATACTGAGATAATAAATGAAGTGTCTTAATTTGTATAGTAAAATAAAACTCAATGAAAAAAGAAAATAAAAGATTAACTCAAGACAATAAATCAAACAACGGATCCGCAGATATTGAAATAAGAACTTTTTCCGATCTTAAAAATTTTCTAAAACAAAATAAGTTGGTGGTGTTTTTGATCTGTTTATTTACATTATTAATATACGCAAACATTATAACCGGAGATTTTGTAAACTTAGATGACTATTCAGTTATACTAACAGGGCCGGAGTATCAAGATATTTGGTCTTCAATAAAATCCCTGGATGGGTATAGAATCACAATGACTATCATGGTCAAGCTATTCGGGATCAACTCTTCAGCTCTTCATATTCTCTCAATCGTAACGCATATGATAAATGGGGTTTTAGTTTTCATCCTTCTTTATATTTTGTTCGGAAAACAAGTATCCTTCATGGGAACTTTTATGTTTTTATCTCATCCGGCAAATACGGAAGTAATAAGTTGGCATGCGGGCTATCCTTACGCCGCGAGAGCAGTTTTAATTAATCTTATTTTAATATTTTTTGCGCTTTTCAAAAAAACAAAAGAAAAGAAATTTCTAATTGCTTCTTCTCTTGTTTACATTTTTTCTCTGATATTTTATAGAGGAGGGGGTTGGGTTCTAATTTCTCCTTTTCTTCTTGTTTTAATGGACCAGTTTATTCTTGAGGAAAAAGTAAAATTTAAAAATATAGTTGAATACCTGCCTTATTTAATATCCTCTTTAATTTTTGCGGCTATTCTTTTACCTGGTTTTTTTAAGGGAAGAATAAGTGATTTACAAACACTTTACTACGTAGATATAGAAAGCTCCACCCCTCTTATAAATAGATTACCCTACACAATATATATGGAATTTAAAACTTTAGCTTACCCAATGAATCTGAGCATTTACCGTGAAGGCAATTATATAAGCCCGGCAGAGTACACACTTATGGTTTTTGTAACAATGGCCGTAATATTTTCAATCTTTTATTTTCTAAAAAAGGATAGAAGAATTTCGGGATTGATGCTGATGATACTTTTTGCAATTCTCCCTTCATTTAGCCCAATAATAATTGCGTGGATTACTGCTGACAGATATTTCTATATCCCTTCGGTATTTTCTTCCGCAATAATATCAATTGCAATAGTTTGGATCGATAATAAGCTAAAGAAGAACAAAAACAAAAAAGGTGTAGTTAAAAAAGAAAAAGCCGATAAAAGAGGGTTTGCCTTTTATGCTCCTTTGTTTATTATTTTGTTCTATTCAGTAAGAACAATAATCAGAAACAACGATCTTAGAAACAGCAAAAATCTCTGGATAGCCACAAGAAAAACCGCTCCCTACAGCTATAGAGTTTATAACAACATGGGAGACGTCTTGGCAAATGAAGGAGATCTTGAAGGAGCTTTAGAAAATTTCAAAATATCCGTTGCTTTAAAACCTGATTACGCAGATGCAGTACACAACATAGGACACATTTATATGGTACAGAAAAAATACGATCTCGCAAAAAAATATTTAGAAAAATCCTTGGAAATGAACCCGAGACTTTTCCCTTCTGCTTACAAACTTGGCATTATATACGCTGAGGAAGGAAATTACGAAAATTCAAAAAAATACTTTGAACAATGTTTAGAATATAATCCAACAGATATCTATTGCGCCGAAGGACTTCAAAAAATTCTACAAACTATGGATCAAAAATAGGAAATATATATTCTAAACGTTTTTCCCGTGGCAATTTTTATATTTTTTACCACTGCCGCAAGGACATGGGTCATTTCTACCTATTTTCTCTTTACCTGATTCTATTTTCTGCACCCTAACCTCTCTTCCGGAAGCGTCAACAACCTTTCTTTCCCCCATATCGCCGGAAATTCCCGAAACCCCTGTTTCTATTTCACCTTTTTGATAATTTAAATTCCCCATATCTAAACCTCTTTCTTGTTTCGGTACTGAATCTTTAGATATTGAAGCTAATCTATCTCCAACCATGGAATATACTTTAGAGACCAAAATCTCAAACCTTTCATGTCCCTCTCTTTTGTATTCCACCATAGGATCTCTCTGTGCATATCCCCTTAAACCAATTCCTTCTCTAATTTGATCCATATCTACAAGATGCTCCATCCAAAGATAATCAATTACCGGACAACCAAAACCGCTCACAATTTGATACCACATTTCTTTTCCGAATTCTTTTTCTTTTTGCTCCCACATTTCTCTTGTTAAGGACGAGCTTTCACTAAATTTTTGAATTAACCAATCTTTGTAATCCTCTATACCCTCCCCAAGCTCTAATATTCTTCTCCTTAGTTTATAAATTACTTCTCTGTGAGTGTTCATTATGTCGTCCATTTCAACCAGTCTTTTCCTTCTATCGAAATTAAATCCCTCTACTCTTTTTTGCGCGTTCTCAATAGATCTTGAAACAATCCCCGCTTCCAAAGGAACATTCTCATCCAAACCAAACCTATCCATAATTCTTGAAACAGACTCACCTCCAAAAATTCTCATCAAATCATCTTGCAAAGAAACAAAAAATTTGGATTCTCCCGGATCTCCTTGTCTACCTGATCTTCCTCTTAACTGATTGTCTATCCTCCTGGATTCATGTCTTTCGGTTCCAACTACAAATAAACCCCCTGACTCTATTACTCTTTTCTGCATTTCTACATCAGGGGGGTCACCTCCCAATATTATGTCAACTCCTCTACCTGCCATATTTGTAGAAATCGTAACCGCCCCTTCTCTGCCTGCTTGAGCAATTATTAAAGCCTCTCTTTCATGGTTTTTTGCATTCAATATTTCGTGAGTAATATTTCTTTTTTGAAGAAAACGATGTAAAAGTTCACTCTTTTCAACCGAAGTTGTACCCACTAACACAGGTTGACCTTTTTTATGTCTTTCTTCTATCTCATCTACTACTGCCTTAAACTTAGCGGCTTCTGTTTTATAAACGACATCATTATCATCTTTTCTAATACAAGGTTTATTGGTAGGCACAACTAAAACTTCTAATTTATAAATCTTGAAAAATTCTTCTGACTCGGTTGCGGCAGTACCGGTCATACCTGCTAATTTTTTATACATTCTAAAATAATTTTGATAAGAAATTTCTGCCAAAGTTTTAGATTCTTGCTGTATTGTCACACCCTCTTTTGCCTCAATAGCCTGATGAAGACCGTTAGAAAATCTGTTGTTGGGAAGCAGCCTACCGGTAAATTGATCTACAATTATAACTGCGCCGTTTTTAACAACGTAATCCCTATCTTTTTCATAAAGTGTATTTGCCAAAAGTGCTTGCTCAATCAAATGCACCATTTCAAAATCCTGCTCGTAAAGATTATTTACCCCTAAAAGTCTTTCAACTCTTCTTATCCCAAGATCAGTTAAAGTGACATTTTTATATTTTTCTTCTATTTCATAATCTGTATCTTTTATCAGGGATTTAATTATTTCATTAGCTTGATGGTACCTTTCACTCGGTTTAGCATCTGCGGCTGATATTATCAACGGAGTTCTGGCCATATCTATCAATATAGAATCTACCTCATCGACGATTGCAAAACTATGTACTCCCCAATCTCCGTTTGGATTCGTTTGAACCATTTGGGAAAGAGACCTAACCATGTTATCTCTTAAATAATCGAATCCGAATTCATGATTAGTCCCGTAAACTATGTCGCATTTGTAGGCTCCCTGACGACTGACTTCTCTAAGATGAACAGAATAAGAATCTTCAAACTCAGTATTTTGGTATGACGGATCATAGACAAAAGCTCTATCCTGCACAATCACTCCTACTGAAACTCCTAAATAATCATAAATCGGACCCATCCAACCCGCACCATGTCTGGATAGATAGTCATTCGGAGTAACAAGGTGTACTCCTCTTCCGGTCAAAGAGTTTAAATAAAGTGGCAGGGTAGCAGTTAAAGTTTTTCCCTCGCCGGTTTTTTGCTCTGCAATCTTTCCTTGATGGAGAATTATTCCCGCTAAAATCTGTACATCGTAATGTCGCATTTTTAGAGTTCTGGAAGATGACTCTCTTACTAACGCATAAGCTTCGGGAAGGATTTCTCCTAAACGTTTTTCTATTTCCTGATCTCCAATATTTTTCAACTCCTCTTTCCACTTCTTAGTTTTTTCTACCATCTCTTCCCTAGAGAGATTTTTAACACTCTCCTCAAAAGAATTTACATTACCAACAATAGGCCATATTTTCTTTAATTGTTTTTCATTTGTATCAAAAATTGATCCGAACATAGCAAAATGATTTTAGCAGATTATCTACTAAGAAATATAAAAGATTAGAAAAAAGATAAAATTATAAGGAATAAAGCCAATCCCAATCTATAGTATATAAACGGATACAGTTTATTGTTTGCAGTAAAACTCAACATGAACTTTATTGCAAAATAACCTGCAAGAAAACTTGATAAAAAACCGGCGAGCAGTGGTACTATATTGGCCATATTGAAATAATCAAAAGAAGAAACAGCTTGAGATATACCGGCAAACAAAACAGCCGGGATAGAAAGTAAAAATGAAAATCTAGCACTCTCTTTTCTGCTCAAACCAAATATCATTCCTCCTGAAATCGTTGATCCGGACCTGGAAATCCCGGGAAATAAAGATAGGGACTGAAACAACCCGACTTTAAAACTCTTCTTAATAGATATTGAATCTTTAACAATGAGTCTCTTTTTATATTTTTTCTCGGCCACAAACATTAATAAACTTCCCAATATTAAAAAAATTGCAACCGTTACTAATCCTCTAAATTTTTCCTCTATAAAATCTCCAAGAATAAAGCCAACTATACCCACGGGAATAGACCCAACAATTATTTTTAACCCTAATTCCGCATTACCGGAGTAATGCACTAACTTCCCCTTATATTTAGAAACATCTTTTATCAAAGACTTTACTATCAAAATAATATCATTCCAAAAATAGACGATAAGAGCCAATGAAGTAGCTAAATGAAGAGTGGTGTCAAAGACTAATTCCTGCTCCTCCCAGCCAAATAACTTCGGAAAAATTATCAGATGAGCAGAAGATGAGATAGGAAAAAACTCAGTGATACCTTGTACTATTCCCAATAAAACTGCTTGTAAAATAGGCATGTGTAATCTAAACCCTTCCAAAAATTATAATATTATCGGAGTTTGTATAACCTGCGACAACCTCCGATTCAATATCTTTTATATAATTTCCCAGATTGTCAATGAAGATCTTTACATCCTCCTGATACTCTTCTTTATAAATTCTATTAAAAACAAGGAATCCTCCGGGTTTGACTAGCTTTTTTATTGCAGTAATAAAATTACCTGTCTTTCCCAAATCGGGAAACTTATCTCCATTAAAAATATCAACTATCAAAACATCCAAACTTCCTAAAGGTATTCCGTAATTCTCCGGTTCAATTACAACTCTTAAAGCATCATCATTTATGATTCTATGATTAGGAATTGAGTCTATGTTAAAAAACTTTTTTGCTATATCAATCATCACTTCGTCATACTCAACACTAATTATTTCAGTATTCGGATAATTTCTTGAAATTAAATGTGGAATAGTTCCTCCGCCCATCCCGAGTATAAGAACTTTATCCATTTCGGTAACTCTTTTTTTCAACGATTCTACAAGCTGTCCCCAACAAAGTTTTGCGCAAGAAGGAGAGTCGGGATTTATGGATTGAATAAAATTTCCAACGAATATTTTTCTTGTGCTTCCAACTTCAACCACTCTTATTCTTCCGTTTAATTTAGATTCCACATTGTAAATAACCCGGGGCATTTTAAGCCCCTCAAAAATATTCATTAGTAAAATCGTAGCATAAATTATTTCTTCAAAGTAATTTTCTTAAAACCGGTAAATCTTTGCAAAGAGAGCGGAATGTTAACCGTTCCATCTTTTTCCTGATGATTTTCCAATACAGCAATAATTGCTCTTCCAAAAGCAACTCCGGTATCGTTAACTGTTCGTGCAAATTTTATTCCATTTTCACTTTTATACTTTATATTAAGTCGTCTGGCCTGGTAATCAGTAGTCATGGTATTAGTACCTGCTTCCATGTATTCCCTTTCCGCCGGTCTCCAAACTTCAATATCATACTGAAAATAAGAGGCATTATATCCGCAGTCCCCCGTGCATTTGTTAACAACTCTGTAAGGAATTTCCAACTGTTGAAAAAGCCATTCATTTATTTCCAAAAACTCATCAAATACTTTTCTTTCCTGTTCCTCCGTACAAACAGCATTCATTTCTAACTTATCAAATTGATGAACTCGTTTTATTCCCCTAACATCTTTTCCCCAGGAACCAACTTCGCTTCTAAAACATGTTGTCTGCGCATATATTTTTATCGGCAGATCTTCCTCCTTTAAAACCTTATCCATAAAATATGAAAAATTAGATGGCTCAGAAGAACCGACCAAAAATAACGGCTCTCCTTCTTCTACATTTTCGCTTTTTATTTCATAAACCTGCGATCTCCCCTCCGGAAAATGTGATGTACCGAATAAGGATCTTTCCTTCACAAGAAGAGGCGGGATTATAGGAGAAAATCCCCTTTTCAACAACTCCTCTTTTAACATGGAGGAAATCGCATCCTGAATAATCGCTGCTTCATTTTTGAGATAACAAAATCTGCTACCGGAAACTTTTCCGCTTTGTTTAATATCAATAATATCCAAATCCTCCCCAAGATCTACGTGATCCTTATGAGTAAAATACTCCCTCGGGGCATAAGAAATGTCATCATATTTCATCGGCTCTTTAATATCTAAATACCCAACATCCGGATTCCAAACTTTTACTATTAAATTATCGTGTTCATCTTTTCCTACAGGCATTTCCTCAGACACAATATTCGGAATAAACGGTAAAACTTCGTCAATTTTATTTTTCAACTCATCCATCTTTTTTTCCAATAACGAGAGACTTTTTTTCGTGGAAATTGCTCTGGACATTAAATCTTCTCTTTCAGCACCACTGGACGTTGATACTTTCGAAGATATTTCATTTCTTAAATTTCTAAGCTTTTCAACATTTTGTAAAACATCTAAATATTCATCATGAATATGCAAAAATTTATCAATATCAACCCCCTGTACGCCTCGTTGTTCAATAACTTGTTTAACCTTTTCACTATTTTTCTTTATATAATTAATGTCCAGCATTCACTACATTAAACCTTTTTTTCATTGCTTTTTCAATAAGTGATGGTAATATTAATCACTAACATTACAATAACAAACCGCGTTGATTAAACTGTCCTAAAATGGAATCAAGAACAGGTCTGTCATTAAGGGTTATTGACCTTAAAAACTTGTTCTGATAAAATCAAGCGCGTCGTTTAAAGGATGACTACAAAGGAAGTAATTACAAAAGAAGGAAAAGTAATTGAAGCTCAAATGAGCGGAATGTTCAAAGTTCGATTTGAGGATGACACTGAAGCTCTTGCCACAATATCGGGGAAGATGAGAAAACAACATATTAGAGTATTAGTCGGGGATAGAGTTAAAGTAGAATTTTCGCCTCATGATCTAACAAGAGGAAGAATTACTTTTCGTCTAAAATAAAAATATGAAAGTTCGTTCGTCAGTAAAACCTATTTGCAAAGATTGCAAAGTAATTAAAAGGAAAGGCGTTGTTAGAGTTATCTGCAAAAGAAACCCTAAACATAAGCAAAGACAAGGATAAGTATGCCTCGTATCAAAGGTGTTGACATACCTAATGAAAAAAGAATAGAAACAGCATTAACTTACATTGAAGGAATAGGTTTAACTACATCCCAAAAAATTTTGAATATAACCAAGATAGATCCTGACAAAAGGGCTAAGGATTTAGCAGATACGGAGATAGCCGAGATAAATAGCGCAATATCTTCTCTGGAAATACCGATAGAAGGTGAGCTTAGGAGAATAGTTAATTCAGATATAAGAAGATTAAAAGAAATAAAAAGCTATAGAGGTCTAAGACATCAACAAGGACTTCCGGCAAGAGGCCAGAGAACCAGAACAAACGCCAGAACCAGAAAAGGAAAAAGGAAAACTGTCGGGGGGCAGAAAAGAAAATTAGCAAAGAAATAAAAATACTACTATGCCAAAGAAAAAAAAGGAAAAACAAATACCATCTACCGGAAAGGCTTTTATCGTTGCCGGTATGAATAATACAATAATAACTATCACCGACGATGACGGTAATACTTTATTTTCGGGAAGCGCGGGAAAGTCAGGTTTTAAAGGTTCAAAAAAATCTACGCCATATGCGGCAACTAAAGCAGCGGAAGAAGCAGGAATCGCCGCCTTTAAAGCAGGATTAAGAGACGTAGCTGTATCAGTAAAAGGTCCTGGGATGGGTAGAATTTCTTCAATAAAAGCTTTAAAAACGGCGGGTTTAAACATAATTTCGATTTCGGATCAAACACCCATACCACACAATGGATGCAGACCAAAAAATAGGAGGAGAGTATAAATGGCAAGATACATAGGTCCAAAATGCAGAATGTGCAGAAGAGAGGGAGTGAAACTTTACTTAAAAGGAGAAAGATGCGACAGTGAGAAATGTCCTTTAAACACTAAAAACCAAGCTCCTGGACAGCATGGAAGTTCCAGAAAAGCTTTGTCAGAATACGGAAAACAACTCAGAGAGAAACAAAAGGCTAAAAGGCTTTACGGAGTTTTGGAAAAACAATTTAGAAACTATATTAACGAAGCGCTGAGAGCAAAAGGAGTTTCCGGCGATATTTTAATGCAAAAATTAGAATCCCGTTTGGACAATCTTGTTTACAGAAGTGGATTTGCAGTATCCAGAGCGCAGGCTCGCCAAAATATAAGAAGAGGCTTATTCACAGTAAATGGCAAAAAAATTAACATTCCGTCAACACAAGTTAAAGTTGGGGATATAATAAAACCTGTTAGTTTTGAAAAAATAAGCTTAAGAGAAGGATTTATTATGCCCGACTGGTTAGAAGCTAACGTTAAAGAAAAATATGTTAAATATCTAAGACCACCGACAGAAGAGAATCTTCAGGAAAAAATTGATGTTCAATCAATAATCGAATTTTATTCGAGATAAATTTTGAAAAACTTTGCAAGCGTAAAGTTTTAAAGTTTTAAGGAGGAAAAAATGGAAGTTACAAAAGAAAATTTAAAAATAAACACTATTAAGGAAGAAAAAAACGTGGGAGTTTATTCGTTTGAGCCATTACCAACAGGTTTTGGGTACACACTTGCAAATGCTCTCAGGAGAGTTCTCTTATCTTCCATTGGAGGAGCAGCTGCCACACAAGTAAAAATAAACGGCGTAGCTCATCAATTCACTACATTACCGGGAGTAAAAGAAGACATAGTTGAAATCACTTTAAACTTGAAAAAAATAAGATTTAAAAGTCATTCCAATGAACCCGTTGTCGTTACATTGAATAAAAAAGGTCCCGGAAAAGTTACTGCAAAAGATATAGAACTTACATCGGACGTGGAAATTATGAATAAAGATCAACACATAGCTACATTGGCAGATGCTAAATCAAAACTGGAAATGGAAATAGTCGTTGAACAAGGAATAGGATATTCGCCAATGGAAGAAAGACAAACTTCAAAAGTGGGTATCATAATTTTAGACGCTCTCTTCTCTCCAATAGTAAGCGCTAATTATGAAATAGAACCTACAAGATTTGGAGGCAGGACAGACCTGGATAAAATAACGTTAACAGTTGAAACAGATGGAAGTATCTCACCGGCAGAAGCAATAAAAGAATCTGCAAAAATACTAAAAGAATATTACATAGAAATTGAAAAATGGAGTCAGGGTTATGCTCAAGAAGAAGAAAAAGAAAAACCAAGAGCAAAAATAAAAATAAACGAGGATTTCTCCGTTGAAGACCTTCCTCTACAAACGCGAACTATAAATGCTTTGAAAAAAAGTAAAATAGATACTTTGCAGGATCTAGCCAAAAAAACAAATGAGGAGCTGGAAGATATAAAAAATATAGGAGAAAAATCTCTACAAGAAATAAAAGATCTTTTAGAAAAAGAGGGCTATAAAAGATAAAAAGGAAAATATAAAAAATGAGACACAGAGTTGTAAAGAAAAAATTAAACAGAGATAAAGATCACAGAGAAGCGCTGATATCAAATCTATCCGCTCAGATAATAGAAAAAGAGAAAGTTAATACAACTTTAGCAAAAGCCAAATACATAAGACCCAAAGTAGAGAAAATGATTACAAAAGCTGTTAAAGCTCACGATTCCGAGGATAAAATATTTAAATTTAATACTGTAAAAGAACTCAGAAAGGACATAAGATCAGAATCGGCTATAAAAAAATTGATGAATGAGATTGCACCAAAATTTTCGGGAAGAAAAGGAGGTTATACAAAAATAGTAAAAACAGGAAACAGAGAAGGAGATAATGCCCTAACTGCAAGAATAGAAATAGTTTCAAATCTTGAAGATACAAAAGAAAAATTAAAAAGAAAAAATGTAAAGAAAAATGAAAACAAAACCAAGTAAAACTACATTTCTAAATATTAAAGAAAAAAAAGAAGAGTGGCATCTGATTGATGCTAAGGATCAGACACTTGGAAGAATTGCCCAAAAAATAGCTTCAATTCTTATGGGAAAAAACAAAGCTGAATTTACTCCAAATCAAAACTGGGGAGGGAAAGTAGTTGTTATAAATGCTGAAAAAATCAAAGTAACCGGAAAAAAGATGAAAGATAAAAAATATATCCACTACACGGGTTATCCGCATGGATTGAGGACGGAAAGCCTGGAATCCCTAATGTCTAGAAAACCTACCGAAGCATTGAGAAAAGCCGTGTCCGGAATGATACCAAAAAATAAGCTTAGAAAACAAAGAATGGCGAATTTATATATTTACGCCGGGGAGGAACACCCTCACAAGGCACAATTGGAAAAACAAAATGGCTGAAGGAAAAGAAAAAAACAAATTTTTTACCGGAACGGGGAGAAGAAAAACAGCAGTAGCAAGAGTTTTTCTGTATGATTCTAAGGGAGAATTTACGGTTAATGGACAAAAAATAGACGATTATTTTGCTCCGAATATAGAAAAATCTAAATGGGAAAAACCCTTTCATGCAATAGGAGTATCTCATCCGGAAGCTAAATACTCAGCAACAATCAAAGTTTCCGGGTCAGGAAAATCCTCCCAGATGGATGCTGTAGTATTAGGCATTTCCAGGGCTCTATCAAAAATAGATAACGAATTTGAAGAAATTCTTGGAAAACAAGGCTTTCTAACAAGAGATCCCAGAATGGTAGAAAGAAAGAAGCCGTTTTTACATAAAGCAAGGAAAAAACCTCAATATTCAAAGAGATAAATCCTTTCAGAACTACAAATTAAATGTCTTCATTTTCCCGTTCACTTAAGAAAGTTGACTCTATATCACTAATTGTCTTCTTCAAATATTCCAACTTTTCCTTTAACTGCTCTCTTTTATTCTTCTTAACGTATAAAAAGGTAACATCATAAACCTGAGAAATAGAATCAAGAACTTTTAATGTAGGGCTAATCCTACCGCTTTCGTACGCAGAAATCGTTTTTCCGGACTTCCCTATCTTCTTCCCAAACCTCTCCTGAGATAAATTTTTACTAATTCTTATATCCCTTAATTGCTTTGATAAATCAGTGTTTTCTCCCATTCCCTACTCCCGATAGAACAATGTAAATTGATATAACTTTGATGGTGATATACATTAAACCAAAGAAACATAATATGAAGATTAAAGATTTACAAAAAGAAGAAAAACCTAGAGAAAAATTAATTGAAAAAGAAGCCGAAAATCTAACTGATGTTGAACTTTTAGCAATAATTTTAAGATCGGGGGATAAAAATCATTCTGCGGTAGATTTAGCTAGAGAACTAATAAACTCCTTCGATGGAATTAAAAATACCCTGTCAGCAGATATAAAAGAGCTCGCGAATTTCAAAGGAGTAGGAATGGCTAAAGCAACCTCAATAAAAGCTACAGAAGAGATAGCAAAAAGATATTTAAAACCTGCAAAAAAATCAGAAATATACATTAAAACTCCAAAAAACGCTTATGAGGTAATTAGGAAAGATATTTTAAACAAAGATCAAGAATATCTTTATTTATTAAGCATGGATAGCAGAAATAAATTAATATCCAAAGACATAATATCAAAAGGAACTATAAACGAAACACTCATACACCCAAGAGAAATATTCAAAAAAGCAACCTCAAAAAGTGCTTACGCAATAATTCTTATTCACAATCACCCGTCAAATGAATGCAGCCCGAGCGACGAAGACATAAAAGTAACCAAACGAATATACAAAGTCGGAATAGAGATCGGAATACCGCTTATAGATCATTTGGTAGTTTCCAACAACAACTTTTTCAGTATGAAAGCACATAACCTGCTTAAAGATAAAAATTTTTAAAGAAAGGAGGTGAAAAAAATGAAGAAAAACAAAATTTTCTATCTAATTGGATCATTGGTTTTAATAATAGCTGTCGCCGCCGGGATAACTTACGCTGCTTTTACCGATAAAGCAAAAGTCCTGGGATCAACTTTCAGCGTAGGGAGCGCGAACTTAATGTTCTTAGAAGATCTTGCCATGGGTACAGATCCGAGAAATTACAGAGATGAACTTACCGGTCCGACATTTGAAAATATAGGCCCGGGATGGACCCAAGATTATCTTGTAAAGTTAATTAGTATGGCTTCATCAAGAATAACCGTAAGTACCAATGCAAATTATGAAACAGCCAATGATCCGGAGGACTTAAGATCTAATATATTCGTTGAAATTATAAAGTGGAGTGATATGAACCAAAATGGAGCTGTAGATGAGGGAGAAGAAATCTCCGTAGTTGGGAAGAAAACAATAATAAAGTGGAAAACAGAAGGATTTACTTTAGGAGACCTTTTTTATGGACAAACCATGGGATTAATATTGAGATTCTCAGCGCCATCTATAAGTGAAAGTAAACAGGGAGCATCAGCAACTTTTGATTTCGAATTTAATTCTATACAGTCTTAAAGAATGGAAGAGGCCGCCTGAAAGGCGGCCTCTTTATCAACTACATCTTTTCTTTGTCATGTCTACATTAAAATTATAGGAACGTCTGGAAAACGCTAAGAATTTTCAATGGTCCGAGATACATTTTTAAAATTCAAATGAAAAAACGACTTACATTTATTTTTTTAATAATAACTATCTCAGTTATTCTTATCTTAGTACGTTCAAAAACCAGGATTTTTAAAGTGGCAACTTCCTCTATGGAGCCTGAAATAAAAAAAGGTTCAATGATTATAACTGCCGGAAAACAAAAATATGAGGTAGGCGATATAGCGTCTTACAGAGAAGGAAGAAACAGCACTGTAGTAACTCACAGAATAATCAAAATACTCAAAAATGAAGATATTTATTTCTTTATTTTCAAAGGTGACAACAACGAAAATCAGGACCCTCACCCCATATCAGAAAAAGAGATTATCGGTAAAGTGGTCTATGTTATTCCATATGTAGGAGATCTTTTTTATATTATCTTTGAACGTAAGTTTATTCTTTATCCTATTTCAATCACAAGCGGGTTTTTTCTAGGAAGAAATTTCAGGAAACAATTCGAAAAATTTATGTAAATATCTTAAAGAAACGTAATAAATTACCATTCCTTCTTTTTTCTGGTATTCTATTTATGTATGAAATACAACATTAAACTGCCCAATAGATTTGCTCGCCGTTGGTTAATTGAAACCCCCTTAAAAATATTCAGAATGAGCGTAGATCTTTTGAAAATGCTTGATAATCAAATATCTTTCACATACAACATAAAACTTCTTTTTGTTCCTTTATTCGGATTATCAAGTTTAAACGGAAGAATAGTAAGTTTTTTCACTCGGGTTTTTATGATCTTCTTGGGGTCTATACCTATGTTTTTAGCTTCTTTACTTTGTATAGCAGCACCAATAATATGGCTTTATATACCAATACTTATACTCCAAAAATACTCTGTTTTGTACACAATACTTTATTTTTTAATTTTATACATTATCTTTGTATTAAAAAATTTAAACACTCCTGATAAAAAAATTTTGCAGATAAAATCTCAGGAGGATAAAATAAAAACTTTCAGACCACAAGTTAGATATATTTTAGAAAGTGGGAAAGGTTCATCAAGAATTTTGATGGAAAAACTTTTAGCAGAAAAAGATATTCAATACTTAATGCAAAAAGCTGAATTAGGAGAAAGAGAGGTAGCTGAAAAATTCATAAAAATCTCGGACGCAAAGGAAATAGATTTAGACAGTATCGTGCAAGAAAGCTTTTCTTATGCTCAAGAAAATAAATCAAGATATGTGGAAATAGAACACTTATTTTTAACAGCAGTAGAACACGTGCCGAACATAGATACCATTCTGTCTGTATTCAACTCACGCTTTGAGATTATAAAGAAGACCGCTTTTTGGATAGTTGAAGAGAGAGAAAAACTTTCAAAAGTATATTTCTGGCAAGATGATTTTGTATCCCCTCCTCCAGGCGGGATAGGTAAAGGAATGTTGGGAAGAGTAACACCCCAATTAGATAAAGTATCCGTAGATATAACTAAACAAGTAAGGATGGGTAATGTTGAAGATATTGTTGGAAGAGAAAAAGAGATAAAGAAAATTGCGGAAATTTTAGATGGGGATAAAAACGATATTTTGTTAATAGGAGAATCCGGGGTTGGAAAAACTTCTATAGTTAGAGGAATAGCTTACAAAATAATGATGGGCGTTGAGTACAAGACTTTAAAAAATAAAAGATTGGTAAGTATAGATAGCGGAGCATTAGTTTCAGAAGACAAAGAGAGCGGAAATGCAGCTGATAAACTATCCAAAATCCTAGAAGAAATAGAAGCGTCGGGAGATATAATACTTTTTATAGACGAAATGCAAAATCTCGTAACGGGAATGGGCGAGAAAGGAGGTTATGACTCAACTGCTCTGTCAGTATTAGAAAACCATATCGCAAAGAAAAGAATAAGATTAATAGGAGCTACTTCAATGGAGAATTTCAGAAAATATATTGAACCAAATGAAGCTATAACGAGACTTTTTCAAATAATAAATGTAGAAGAATGCTCAAAGGATGACACTTTAAAAATACTGAAAAGTATTGCGGGGAAAATAGAAAAAAAACACGGGGTAATGGTTACCTACCCGGCGCTAATAGCATGCATTGATCTTTCAGAAAAAACTATTGGGAACAGAGTACTACCGGACAAAGCAATAGACATATTGGAAAGAACCTCAACCACAATAAAGAATTCAACTAAATATATTTCGTCGGAAGAAATATCAAAAGAAATTTCCGAAATGACGAAAATACCAATAACAGCAATAGGAGGAAATGAAGCAGAAAAATTGTTAAACATTGGAAATGAAATGAGAAAAATGGTTATAGGACAAGAACAAGCAATTAAAAAAATTGAAATAGCATTACAAAGAGCAAGAACCGGAATTAGAGATGAGAGAAAACCAATAGCAGGATTTCTTTTTGTTGGAATGACCGGAGTTGGAAAAACCGAAACAGCTAAAGCACTGGCACGAAGTTACTTTGGAGCAGAAGAAAATATGATAAGACTTGATATGAGCGAATATCAGCAGATAGATAGTATAAATAGAATCGTAGGTTCCCCTGACGGGAACACAGCAGGCACCCTAACCGAAAAAGTAAGAAATAAACCTTTTAGTCTTGTTTTGATAGATGAGATAGAAAAAGCGCACCCAAATATACTAATGACCTTTCTACAAATTTTAGACGAGGGACGTTTAACCGATACAACAGGAAATATAGCAGAATTTACAAACACAATAATAATAGCGACCAGCAACGTTGGCACAAAATCTATCCAACAAGTCTCCGAAGCAGGAAAAGGGTACGAAGAAATGCAAAAAACCGTCATGATTGAAGTAAGAAATAAATTTGCACCCGAACTACTAAACAGATTCACAGATATAATAGTATTTAATCCTCTTTCAAAGGAAAATCTAAGGGAGATAACAAAATTAATGTTGGATAGGGTAAGAAAGACAGTAGAGGAAAAAGGAATAGAAGTTAATTTCAAACCCGAGCTGATAGAAGAATTAATAAGAAGAGGTTACAGTTTGGAGTGGGGAGCCCGACCATTAGCAAGAGTGATTGAAGACTCCGTTGAATCTTATTTAGCAATAAAAATATTGAAGAAAGATATAAATCCCGGAGACAGATTATTACTAGGAACAGAAGTTTTTGATATATAATCCTCCCATGCAAGAATTCAAAAAAAGAATAGAACAATTAGAAAAATCTCTTCAAATAGAGGAAAGGAGAAGAAGAGTAGAAGAAATAAGAAAAAAGATTAAAACTGAAGATGTGTGGAAAAATTGGGAAGAGGGAAACAAACTATCAAAAGAATTATCAGACATAGAAAGGGAAATAGAAAAGTTTGATATGCTAAATCTTTACCTTGAAGAAGGAGATGAGAAACTTATTGAAGAAAAAATAAAAGAGTTAGAACTCAAAACATATCTTTCCGGCAATCACGATAAAAACGACGCGATTTTGTCTGTACATGCAGGACAAGGAGGAACCGAAGCAATGGATTGGACAGCTATGCTTTTGAGAATGTATTTGAGATATGCTGAAAGAAAAGGTTGGAAAACAAATATTTTAAATGAAATACAGGGAGAAGAAGCAGGTATAAAAACAGCCACTGTGGAAATAATGGGTGATTATGCGTATGGATTTTTAAAAGAAGAAAGAGGTGTTCATCGACTGGTTAGACAATCACCTTTCAACGCAGATAATTTAAGACAAACTTCTTTCTCTCTGGTAGAAGTTATACCCATGATAGAAAACATCAATAACATAGAAATAAAAGATGAAGATATTGAGTGGGAATTTTTTAGGTCGGGAGGAAAGGGAGGGCAGAATGTCAATAAAGTTTCTACTGCGGTGAGACTGAAACACAAACCTTCAGGAATAATAGTTGAGTGCCAAGAAGAAAGATTTCAGGGAAGAAACAGAGAGAAAGCTCTTAAAATATTAAAATCAAAGTTATATCAGATCGAGGAAGAAAAATCCCTGATGGAAGAAAAAAAATTAAAGGGGGACTACAAAACTCCCGGCTGGGGAAATCAAATAAGAAATTATGTATTGCACCCATATAGATTGGTAAAGGATTTACGAACCAATGTTGAGATAAGAAATCCAGAAGATGTTTTGGATGGCAACTTGGATGAACTAATAGAAGCCGAATTGAAAATGCTGAAAATGCAAGATAAAAAATATTAAAAATTTGAAATTGTAAAATTTATTTTTCAATACTCCCGTTTCATTCTATTTTTATCTTTATTTTTTCCCTTTACTCCTTATTATTCTCTATTACGCGGGAAATTCTCTCCGGTAAAATCTTCTTTATCAAATTCCAAATCCATATCTCTATCTGCAGAAAAATCACCTTCGCCGGGAATCTCATCTATCAACACTTCTCTCCCCCTGCTTCCACTTACCTCCCCGCCTACTATACCTCTATCTTCCATCATATCTATAAGTTTTGCCGCTCTTGCAAAGCCTATACTGAGCTTCCTTTGCAATAGTGAAGCCGACGCTTTTTTGGCCGAAACTACTATAGCCACAGCTTTATCAAATAACTCATCATCAACATCTTCTCCCCAACTTGATTTAACCACCCCTCCTCTAGTAGATGTAGGCATATTCAAAACCTCTTCCTTGTAATCAGGAGGAACACCTTGATTTTTCAAAAAATTAACCAAATCCGCGGTTTCTTTTTCAGAAATAAAAGCGCCCTGTAGCCTAAGTGGTTTCATAGTATCGGGAGGAACAAAAAGCATATCTCCTTTCCCAAGAAGTTTTTCAGCACCAGGTTGATCTATTATTACTCTTGAATCTATTTGATTTAAAACTTGAAAAGCCACTCTACACGGAATATTGGCTTTTATAAGTCCTGTTATAACATCAATGGATGGTCTTTGAACTGCCAATATTAAATGGACACCTGTTGCTCTTCCCATTTGAGCCAGTCTTATTACATTTTTTTCAACTCCCGCCGGATCTTGAAGCATAATATCCCCGAGTTCATCAACAACTATAACTATATAGGGCATAACTTGAATACCTGATTTTTCGTTGTACGTATCAATATTCTTAACCCTTGCTTGTTCAAAAAGTCTATATCTTCTTTCCATCTCTTCAACCGCCCACCTAAAAACTGATGGAGCCTTCTCCATGTCAGTAACAACGGGTGTGAGTAGATGCGGTATCCCTTCATACAAAATAAGCTCAACTCTTTTAGGATCAATTAAAATAAATTTAACTTCCTGAGGAGTAGCCCTGAAAAGAATTGAAAATAAAATATTATGAATGAAAACAGACTTACCGGATCCTGTTGTTCCTGCTATTAGTAAATGAGGCATTTTCCCTATATCGTAAGTGACAACCCTTCCGGCAACGTCTTCCCCTAAAGCGACTCCTAATTTTGATTCAAAATTTTTCATTTGCGGGGAACTTATTAGAGATTTGAAATAAACCAATGTTCTTTTTGTATTTGGAACCTCAATTCCTATTAAAGATTTTCCCGGTATAGGAGCCTCAATCCTAACAGTTCCGGTCGGAGAGGCTAAAGCCAGAGCTAAATTACTTTGAAGCGTAGCTATTTTTGCTACATTCGTGACAGATTTAGGTCGCAAAGCGTATTGAGTAACAGAAGATCCCACTTTTACATTTTCCATATCTATATCAACATCTATTCCAAAAGATTTTAAGGTTTCCTTTATTATTTTAACTTTCTTATCCAGATCGGAAGTATCCACCGTTCTAACAGGCGGTTCAGCTAAAAGATCTTCCGGTGGGTAATTCCATATTCTATCTGACGGTACAACGGGAGACATTTTTATAGATGATGGAGGAGCCAATGTATCAACAGAACTTGTTTTTATATCGATTAAAGGCTCTGCTTGGGATTGAACAACTTCAAAAATAGATGTTTGTTCGGGTTTTTTCCTGCTTTTACCGGAGGAAACCAAAACACTATCATCGGAATCTTCTCCTAAGAAAAGGTTTCCGGAAGAAGAGTCTATCTCAATATTTTCATCTTCTCCAATACTTTTCCTTCTAAAAAGATTTCCCACATTTTCAAAAAGGCGAGAAAAAAATTCGTTTTTGGTAAAAAAATTAACTAAACTGCCAAAAGAAATGTTAAAGACCAGTAATAACGATCCCATAACTCCTAAAATTAAAAAAACCGAGGCTCCGAACTTGCTTATACCCGAAGAAAGAAAATTAGATATTTTATATCCAACTAGTCCACCTCCTTTTCCCTCTAAAGCCAAATCATAAGCTTCGGAACTATTTATAAAAACATGAAATGCTCCTGAGAGTGAAAACAAAAGTAGAAAAAGACCTATAAATATTCTTGCTTCTTTATACTTGCTATTCAAATTATCAAAAAATAAAATTCCAAAACTTCCCAGTATAAGTGGAATTAATACGGAAGCTTGACCGAAATACGATTTTAAAAAATGCTGAATTTTGGAATTTATACTATACGAAGGAGCAAAAAAAGAAACCAAACCTATAAAACACAGGGCTAAAAACACTATGGATATTATTGATCTTACAGTGTCGGGTTTTACATTAAATCTTAATTTGAATTTTTTCCTTCTTCCACGGGACATTGTCCTTATGATAACACAAAAAGGTCACATATTAAAAAGGTGGCTATAATCTATATTGTAATGAAGTGCACTATTACCATGGGAGTCATAGAAGTTTCTTTCTTCAAGAATCTGCCTATATCGTTCTCCAATTTTCTTTTAAAATTAGATTGATCTTTCCCCCCAATTTTTGAATTTTTAATCTTTTTTGATATAAATTTTTTTGATTTTTCCATTAAACTTTTTGAATCTTTAACATATATAAAACCCCTTGTGATTATTTCTAACTTGTCGGCGTACACCTCCCCATCCTTTGAGGCAGGAATAGCAACTACAAACACCCCATCAGAACAAAGTAAATTCCTATCTCTCACAACGAGAGGGTTTAACTCATCAATTTTATTACTGCTAATGTAAACTTGTTTTGTATCATAATGGCGGCCTTTTTTTGCGTAACCGTTAAAAAACTCCACAGAATCTCCTTCAAGACACTCAAAAACTCTATCCCTCGATACACCCATATCTCTAAGCATATTCGTATAAGCCCTCATTTTAGTTATATTTCCGCCAATTGGGATAAAATACTTTGGATTAATCAATTTAACCATTCTTTCTATGTCACCCTTAACTGCATGTCCTGACACATGAAGATTATTTTGAATTTCACTGTATATAACTTCGCAATTCCTCAATACCAAGTTGTTCATTACTTTTTCAACCGTAATATCGGCCCCGGGTGGACTAGGATCAGCAGAAAAAACAACTATAGGTTCGCCTTCTAATCTAATACACTCGTGCTCACCCCTGCTTAATCTATCAAGAGAAGATCCCGGTTGACCATAACAACCAGCTATTAAATAAACCAACTCATCCTGAGGATAATTTACGGCTTCTTGTTCACTTATAAAAAAATCGCCGGAAAAAGGAAGATAACCAAGTCTTCTTGCAACATCTACCATCTGCTCAATAGATCTTCCGCTTATTACCATCCTTCTGCCAATTGTACGGGCTGCGTCCATTATTTGATACATTCTAGATATATTTGAAGACATTGTGGTTACAAAAATTTGTCTTCCAGAAGCTTTTGAAAAAAGTTCGTGGAAAGTATTTGTTAAAGTGCTTTCTGATTTAGTATGCCCTTCAGAAGTTATACCTAAACAATCAGATATTAGACACATTACACCTTCTTTTCCGAGTTTTTCCATGGTATCAACATCTGCGGGTTTATCTAAAACGGGATTCTCATCAAACTTATAATCTGCTATATGTAGAAAAAGTCCTTCGGGATTTCTAATTGCAAATCCCATGGACTCCGGTATAGAGTGATTAATTCTAAAGGCTGATATTTTAAAACTTCCTAAATCAACAGTTCCGGATTCAGGAGTGAACAGATGATATCTAAAATTCTTTCCCACTTCACTAAAGCCTTTTTCAGACAATTTTACTTTTAAAAACTCTCCAACCAGCTTACTTGCATATATAGGTATATTAGGAAGCTCCATTAATAAATTGGGGACAGCGCCAACGTGGTCTTCATGACCATGAGTAATAAATAAACCTTTTATCTTATGGGAATTTTCAATCAAATAATCAAAGTCCGGTATCAAAACATCAACACCAGGCATATCAAAGACGTCCGGAAATCCTATACCACAATCAACAACAATTATCTCATCCCCGTATTCATAAACGGTCATGTTCTTATTAACACTCTCTGTCCCTCCTATCATAATGGTCTTCAAGGGAATTTTTTTAGAACCTTGTGCTTTATTTTCTACTGTATTTTTATCGTAAAAATCCATTGATATATTGTTACAAACCTAACCCCAATTGTCCATCAAAACCCTCGCTGTGTGTCTCCTCCATCTCATTGTTCCCATTATTTTCCAACAACTTTTTTGCCTTCGCTAACATTTCCGGAATCCGCTCAAAATCTTTTTTAAATTCTGATAAAACACTCGCACTTCTTAGGGCAGCGGCAGGATGGTAAACAGGATAAATAAAAAAATTTCTTATTTTGATCAGGTTTCCTCTATCTTTGGAAATTTTTCCGCCGGGATAAAAATAATTCATGGAATACCTTCCTAAAGTAACTACCATTACGGGAGCAATAGTTTTCAATTGCAACTCCAAAAAAGGCGCACAAGCAGATATTTCATCCGGTAGAGGTTCTCTATTATCCGGAGGACGGTGTTTTATAATGTTACCAATCCAAACATCTTCCCTTTTATAGCCTATACTTTTTATAGAGGAATCTAACAGTTTTCCGGCTCTTCCAACAAACGGCCTTCCCGAAACATCTTCATAGAAACCGGGAGCTTCCCCAATAAACACTATTTCTGAGTTTATATTACCCTCCCCGGGGACGGCATTTTTGGAATTTTTATACAATCTACATTTAGTACAAGATTTTATATTTGCGCTTATTTCATTCATTAACCCTTCTTTTTCCATTTTGCTTCTTTCTATTGGGGGAGATAATATTTAAGATTATCAGCTGTTAGTACAACTTTTTCACTTTTACCTTCAACTATCTCTCGGGCAACCTTCCTACATATAGATTCAAGAGTTCTACTTAAACTCCTTATTCCCGAATCGTATCCAAACGGCCTAACTATACCGGGCCAAAGATCAGGGGCTATCTCTAACTCCCCCTCCTTTAAACCGGACTTCTCTATTATTTGAGGCATAAGATAATCTCTCGCGATAACTATCTTCTCCTGATCAGTATAAGAAGGCATCTTTATTACCTCCATTCTGTCCATTAATGCCGCTGATAAAGTACCTGTGGTATTTGCAGAGCATACAAACAAAACGTTTGATAAATCAATAGGATAATCAACATAATAATCTCTAAAGGACACATTCTGTTTAGGATCCAGTATTTCAAGCAATATTGACATAATATCGGCTCTTAAACCAAGTTCGCCACTAACCTTATCAATTTCATCAAGAAGTATCACCGGATTTTTAACACCTGTCCTTATTAACGCCTTTACAATTTGCCCGGGCTCAGCCTCGGGAAAAGCTTTAGCTCTCCCTCTAAGTTCAAATGACGATCCTATGGCTCCCATTGCAATTCTGTCAAATTTTCTTCCTAATGTTTCGGCAATAGAATAAGCTAAAGTAGTTTTACCAACTCCCTGCAAACCCACAAGCAAAATGATCGGGGATTTTGATATAGCATCTTTATCCCTTTGAGTTAAAAGTATTAAAGTAGAAAGATACTCTAAAATTCTATCTTTAACATATTGCATACCGTAGTGATTCTTATCTAAATTCTCTTTTGCTTTTTCTAAATCCAAAACATCAATCGTTTCGGAATCCCAAGGTACAGATGTCACCGTTTGAATATATCTGGATAAAGTATCAAACTCCGTAGCATAATGACCCAAATTAGCCATTATATTCAACCTATCTACCATTTGGTTCAAACGTTCTCTTAGTTCTTCCGGTAAACCCTTGGTACTGCTGATTTGTTTGCTTAACGAATTAAGCTCTTTAAGTAAAAAATTTTCCTTTTCCATAATTTATTTAATAACCAGATAAGATTTTTCCGAATCCCTAAAACTTTTCATAATTAATCCAAAATCATCGGAAAGAGTTTCTCTTATAACATTATCAATAACAATATCTGCATCCGAAGTAATTTTCAACATAAAAACCTGCCCTTCGTTTGCAATAAAAGGTTTAGCAGATATAAAGAGCGGGTGCATAGAGATATTTTTTGAAATTTCGGATTTAACCATTTTTACTTCTTCAATTAAGGCCGGCTTTGAGGATATCACTAGAGCGTCATCAACTAAATCAGTAAAAATATTCTCAAATTCTCTTACCTGAAAAGATTTATCATTTGGAAAAACTATTATCACCCAAGAACTGTCAGCACCTTTTTTTATATGAAAGGCGGAGTAAGAGGATTTTATGTTATCTCTTAGAATCTCCGAAAGAGTAAAAAACTCCCCTCCCAAGAAACTAAAATAAGAATTTAAAGTAGAAGCATCGTTAATTTCAATGTAAAAATCAGCATCATAGGGAACATAACTTAAAACATCATTTCTCCAAAAAGGGCCTGAACTTAAATTTAATCCTAGGTACAAACAATTATCTTCCGCACTATTTTCTTTCTGTATTTGTACTTCTTTTTGCGCTGTTTCTTCAGGAGAAGATACTGATTTATTTCCAAAGAAATTACTATTAAAAAATCCCACATCCCTGATCAGAAGAAAAATTAATGCTCCTAATGCCATTACAAAACAGATCGCAACGAAAAGTAAAATTAACTTCTCCTCACTATTTTTAGTTTGTTTATAATCAGAAGAATTTTTCAAATCTCTATTCTTCTTTTTCTTTTTATCTTCCTTGGAAATCTCTCTATTCTCAAAAACTGAACCTACTGATTGAAGTTGAAATTCATTGGGTAATATACTTCCGCAATTTTCGCAAAAGTAAACACTAGCCTGTGTGAGGTTGTAATTACAGAACGGGCAGATTCTTTTCATCGCATTTATTATAAAGCAGTATTGAAGTAGATTCCAGATTTAACAAAACTTTAAACACAAGAACAGAGCAAACTGTATTTATCTTCTCCCGTACCTCTCACTGTTAGCATTACCAAATGGTCTTCCGTGTTTATTTTTATCCCCTCTAAAACCATTGCTATTTCTATGGTTGTTCCTGCTTGAGGGAATATAATTAGGATCGTCAGCGGCTCTCTTAGAAAGACTAAATTTTCCTTCATCCCCTACATCTATTATTTTAACAGTAATCTTATCCCCAACTTTAAGCCAATCCTTTACATCCTTAACAAAATCATCAGTTATCTCACTAATATGGAGAAGTCCTGTTTTTCCCGGCAATATCTCAACTAATGCTCCAAAATCTAAAAGTTCCTTTACTTTTCCTTCATAAACCTCACCAACCTCTAAATTTTTAGTCATACCTTCAATTATCCTAAGAGCTTCTTCAGCTTTTTCCTTGTCAACAGAAGATATAACCACCTTACCATCTTCTTCAATTGAAATCTCAGATTGAGTTTTCTCCTGAATTTCCTTTATAATTTTTCCCCCGCTTCCTATAACCATACCTATCTTCTCCGGATCTATATTTATAGTAACAGTTTTAGGAGCATACTTAGAAACCTGAGATCGAGGTTTATCAATTACTTTTTTCATTTCCTTTAAAATAAAAATTCTTCCTTGTTTGGATTGGTCAAGTATCTTCGGAACTACGTCTATAGGAATACCTTTTACTTTAATATCAAGCTGAATAGCCGTAATTCCCTTTTCCGTCCCGGTCATCTTAAAGTCCATATATCCATTAGCGTCCTCTTCACCCGAGAGATCAGTTAAAATTTGATATTTTGAAAAGGAATCGTCTTCAACAATCAAACCCATCGCTACACCACTAACCATATCTTTAATGGGCACTCCTGCATCCATTAAAGCCAAAGTTGATCCGCATGTTGAAGCCATTGATGAAGATCCATTACTGGAAATTATTTCTGACACAAGCATTATTGTATAAGGAAACTCTTCCTGATCAGGAATAACAGGCCTTAAAGCTTTTTCTGCTATCATGCCATGACCAATTTCCCTAGGACTTGGAGCTCCAAATCTACCAACTTCCCCAACACTATAAGGAGGAAAATTATAATAATGAAGATATCTCTTTCTTCTCTCACCGTACATGTCTTGAATCAAAAGCTCATCGGAAGGAGAGCCTAATGTACATACAGTTAACGCTTGGGTTTCACCTCTTGTAAAAAGAGCGCTTCCATGAGTTCTGGGTAATATTCCAACTTTCATCGACAGAGGTCTAACTTCATCTGTCTTCCTCCCATCAATTCTTCTACCTTCATCCAAAACTATTTTCCTCATAACATCTTTTTCGGTTAGTTCATAAGCAATCTGCATATCAGATTTTTTGTATGTTCCTTCAAAAGTTTTGAATACTTCCTCCTGAAGATCGTTGAGTTTATCAGCCACATTTTGTTTTCCTTCTGCTAAACCTTTTTCCTTTAATATCGCTTCAATCTTTTCTTTTGTTATGCTTGAAACAGCTTCAATAATTTCATCTGAAGGAAATCGGGAAACATATTCGTACTTTTTACCATCGGGATTTATTTCTTTTACAAAACTCTCTATAAAATCATACAGAACATTGGCATTATCCCTTGCAAAGTTAATGGCTTCTAATATTTTCTCTTCAGGAAGAATATTTGCTTCTACTTCCGCGGCTAAAAGTCTCTTATCTTCACCAACAAAAGAAACCATCATATCTAAATCACTTTTTTCCTCAAGATCTTTAAGTGAGGGAGATAACACAATTTCCCCATCAATCATCCCTACTCTTAACGAGACTGCTGGACCATAAAAAGGAATATTACTAGCTTGAAGACAAGCAGAAGTTGCAATCATACTGAGAAATTCAGGGTCAGCATCTTCATCCAAAGACAAAACGGTAACAACAATTTGAACCTCATCCATATAGTCTTTTGGAAATAAAGGCCTTATAGCATGATCTATTGATCTTCTGGCGATAACAGCATCATCAGTTGCCTTGCCGTCTCTTTTAACAAACCTGGAGCTTTTAATACTACCACTAGCATAAAGCTTCTCTTCGTACTGAACTCTTAAACCCAAAAAATCAGTTTCAGCGGAAGGTTCTCCCGAAACTGCAGTAACCAAAAGAACGGTATCTCCGTACGTGGCCTTAATAGCCATATCGGATCTCAAAGCCAATTCTCCAGTTTCAAATACAAGTTTTCTACCAGCAAAATTAATTTCCTTTGTAACAATTTTATTCATTTTTTAATTTGTAGGGGGTTTGGTATCAAGAGGATTAAGACTCAAAATATTATGCACTAAATGCACAATAGCCTGTTTCCTAATCCAAAAGATAAGACCCCTTATCCAAAATAATTACTACAAAACTGTCCTTACTTGGACAATTCCAACTTTTCAATCAGCTGATTATATCTATTTTCGTCCTTTTTCTTTAAATAAGCAATCAATCTTCTTCTCTTATTCACCATTTGAAGCAAACCTCTTCTGGAGTGGTTATCGTTTTTATGGGTCTTAAGATGTTCCGAAAGTCTAGCGATACTTTCTGTCAACATCGCTATTTGAACTTCAGGAGAACCCGTATCAGCTTCGTGAAGTCTACTTCCTTTTATTATTTTTGCTTTTTTTTCTTTAGATAAAGCCATAATCAGCGATCAAAAGTATAACAAACCAAATATAAAAAATCAACTATCAAATACCTTTTCTTTCAGAAATACCTCTCAATAAAACTTCCGCAGTTTTTGAAGATATATTCAAACCCCATTTTACTATCATATTAGTTACTAACAAACTTATACTTTCAAATTCAGGTCTAACGACATTTATATTTCCAAACCTTTGGTTTCTTTCAGAGTTGTCAATATT
>ENA-UOWE01001058-UOWE01001058.1-activated-sludge-metagenome-genome-assembly--contig:-NODE-1058-length-35950-cov-5.625380_pt1 | contig 35950 bp, 35 predicted proteins | sample MGYA00249841_ERZ761562 | MGnify/ENA primary metagenome ERZ761562 (study PRJEB28883, sample SAMN05720200) | activated sludge metagenome | isolation source: Anaerobic digester | place: Japan...
AATGCTGTCTATAAAAAACAGAGCCATTAAATTAGCTCTAATTTCATTTTTGTTTTTTAATGAGTTGTTCATAAAAATTACGAGTAATGGTCCATTTATGTTAAACACACCTCCAGTTATTCCTGCAAATAATCCCCAAATGGGGGCCGTTGTAAGTGGGATCCGTCTGCTCTTTTTTAATACCAAGCTGTCAAATACTTGTAAAGCAACGTAAATTAGGATAAATAGTCCAAACATTTTCTTTAAAATTTCAGCATCTATGCGAGTGAACAATGAAACACCAATAAAAGTTCCAATAAATAATCCGATTCCTACCTTAAATACGACCCTCCATTTAACTTGTTTAATAAACTTTTTAAATATTATTCCACTAGAAAAAATATCTCCGAGGCATGCCAAAATAGTAGCAGTCTTCATGTCTAAACTAGAGGAAAGAATGGGGACTAATATCAGGGATGCACCAAATCCTGCTATTACTTTTAGAAAATATGCCAATATCGTTGACAAAACTATTAATAGTGGGGCATTGATGGGCATGTTTATTAATGTTAATAACTTATCTTGTGTGCAGTATACCTTTTGATTTGACCCAGAGTCAATGACTTATAATATTGTAAATTAGTCATGTCAATACTTTTTATCGACTTGCCGAGCACAATTGAATTAGGTTGTTAAGTTTAGTTAACCTTACTGATTAATATCTTCTGCGTGTAAACATGTGTTGGTGAAAAACTGTTTCAGAATAGGTATTTCGCGTGAGTGTTTGACATGTGTAACTTTGATGTGTAAAATGTAGATAATATTGGTTAACTATATTTAAAGTGCAGATGTTTGTACAAGTTTACACGTAGAGTATCTTTAAATGTGGGGGTAATATAATATTTATATTTTTGAAGTAGGTTAGTGGTCACTAACTTGTTTTGAAGATAATATAAAGTTAGAATGTAGTAATATTAGATAACTTGATAAATTTTAAATGAATAATCAACTTATCGAAACAGAACTGCAAAGAGCGATACTAAATAAGTTAATGTTCTCCAATGGTCTTAGATATTCGCAATTACATGAAGTTACAGATAATCATGATTTATTCAATTATCATCTCAGATTCTTGCTCTCCAAGAAACAGATTATTAAAGAAAATAATTTGTATGTTTTAACAGAAGAAGGTAGGAAAATCGTTGGATATATGGAAGAAGATGGTCAAATGCAGGGGAAATTTAAAATTGGAATATTTATAGATATTATCCGTAAAAAAGGAAAAATTTATCAACAACTACTTCATAAAAGGCTTAAGCATCCACATTATGGCTATATTGGTGCTGTAACTTGTAAGGTTAAATGGGGGGAATCAATTGAGGATAATCTCAAACGTGAATTGATGGAGGAAGTAGGTATTGTTCCGGAAAAATGGAGTATAGTTGGTGTAGTGAGAGAATTTTTTCTAAATGAAAATAAGGAGAAAGTATGCGATGGTATATTTTTTGTAATAGTAGTTGAAGAATTTGATGGTGAACCAGAATTGAAGAGCATCGAAGGTGAATATTTTTGGTATGATATTGATAAAATATTAGGACTTGATAAGATTTTTAGGGAGGGATTTGAAAATGGGTTACCTCATATTAAGAAATTTCTTAAAGACAAGGAAAATTACAAACCATATATAATGGAGAACACCAGTGATCCTATGAAATACTAAATAAATGATACGTAATAAGTGAGAAACGATATATCAGGGTTTCATATGAGATCAAACGAGAGGGAACCTAATTTCATTATTCGCTATTTTATTACTACTTAATACTACTGTACTTATTTTTTATTTTGTTAAGAAACGTTTGAATTAAAAGACAACGTTTCTATTTCATGAAGTTCAATTCCATAGGTTTTATACACATCTCTTATATTCCCAAACATGCAATCCTTCTTGTCGTAGCCCATTAATGTTAATACTATCCAAACATTTTCTTCATTATCACTTTCAATTTCGAGGATTGGATCTATCATTGGCCATGAATCAATAGTAAGTGTACATTTTTTAACTTCCCATATTTCTCTATAGTTTTCTTGAAATGTTACTCCCTTTAAGCCAGTCTTTATTAAAAGATCTTTTGTGTTTTCTAAATTATCAATTGCTACCTCAATTTCTTTTGCACCATCAACGGTTAATCTATCAATTGTTTTATATGTCATTGTAATTTTGTCACCTTCATCTCTTAATCTTATCCATTGCTCACCTTTGGATCTTAAAAATTGGTTATCTAAAATATATCTTTTTTGTAGAAATTCATTTTTTATTAGTTTTGCTCCGATATCTTTTAATTTTTTCTTGTTAGGGTCTTATCAATCTTTGGAATTCGACATTCAAATTCTGTTTTCATTTTGTGAGTAATAAATATTATATATTCACATTATAACCTTTGAGATGTGGGTAAAACAAGTGAGGAGGAATTAACCTGTATAATACAATAATTAATAATACAATAATACTACAATACAATAATACAATAATACAACAATGATGGGGTGGAATTGTTGTTTGGATATCATTTTGGTAAAAATGACATAATGTTTATAAATTTATATTGTATTGGAAGAGTATAAGGTATTAATATAGTAATATATAAATTGATTTGTTATCTATGCAAGGAAATATTTTAAAGGAAAAAGTAAAATTATTTGCGTCAAGGTCATTAGACCTTTATAAAAATTTGATTATGAAGAAAGAATATGTTTTATCTAAACAGTTTTTGAGAAGTTCGACGAGTATAGGAGCTAATGTATTTGTGGCTAATTATTCTGAGAGTAAAAAAGACTTTACACATAAACTACATATTTCATTAAAGGAAGCTGTTGAGACAGGTTATTGGTTAGAGTTGATTGAGAGGTATAATCCTACTATCAAAGATATCAAATTACTCGAGAAGTTAAATGATGAAATTATTAGACCTTTGATCTCGTCAATAAAAATATCAAAAAGGACAAACAAATAATATTATTGTATTCTTCACTATTGTATTAATAATCTATTACATCAACCTTGCTTTCTATATAAAACATTTCTAAATTGCCAGCAACCATTCTGTCAAAAACAATCAGTGAATCCTTACAACTATCAATATTATTTTATAGTGCTTTCCTTGCTTCTTGTATTTTCAACCAATAATGTTCTCCAAAGTCGTTTTTATAATCTAATGTTCCAGTAGCATTTTCACAGTAACACTGATGATAAAGTGCATCTTCAACTAATTTATTATTAAAAATTTTCATTTTGCGGTGAACTCCAACGAATTTAAAATCTCCAATAAGTCCGCATTCTTCAGCTAGTTTTCTTTTTGTGCATTCAACAACTGTTTCCCCTAATCTTATTTTTCCAGCAAATCCATGAATATCTCCATAAAATGGATGTCGTAGTCTTTTTTGCACAAGCATTTGTTTTTCGCTTGGGTTATCAGGATTATTCCTTACTACAAATAGAGCTACAGACACTTTGAAAAATTGTTGCATTTTTCCAAATACATCGAGATTGGAAATAAACTTTTTACCTTTCATTGTAAGTTGATAATTTCTATTGTTTTTAACAATAAACTCTTGGGAAATTAGGTATTTGAGGTGATAATTATATTGGTCATTTTCAATGTCTGGGGGTTTCATGCTTGTAAATGTGGAGCTATTGTTTTTAAGAAGCGAAGTCAAAATATAAATTTGTATTTCATGCATGATGAGAAAGCAGTATATTAATAATAATACCTACTATTATACCTGATAATTGAATTAATGATATTTTTTTTGAGGTTTCTTTGTGTAATTCTGGAATCATGTCAGCAGTAGCAATATATATAAATCCACCTGCGGAAAAAGCAATCAAATATGGCATGTAGTCTTGAAATGTATTTTTAAGAAGCATCAGAAAAATTACTCCAGCAATTGCTGATAGTGAAGTGAAAAAATTAAAGAATATTGCTTTTTTTCTGGGAACTTTGCTGAATAATAAAACTCCGAAATCACTTATTTCCTGAGGTATTTCATGTATAATTATTGCAATTGATGTTGCGATTCCAAGAGATGTATCTTGCATGAACGCAGATGTTATAGCTACTCCATCGAGAAAATTATGGAATGCGTCTCCAATAATGTTGGTATATGCAAGTTTATGTGGGTGTGTATCTGAGCTGGGTACGTGACAATGTCTCCAGGAGATAAATTTCTCCAAAATAAAGAACGAAATCATTCCAATTAGCACAGATAGTAATGTTTTGTGAATATTGGTTGTTGTTTCAATAGCTTCAGGTATCATATGAGTAAATGAGGCACCTAATAATGAGCCGGCCCCGATACTTACAAGTAAGATATTAAATTTTGAGATTGATGATTTATGGGGAATGAACAATATACAAACTATTGATATAATGCTGATAATTATTGTTGCAATAAATGAAAAAAGAATACTCAACTATTGTTTATTAAATTTAATTTTACCTGCTTAATATATCATAATTTCAGCTTTTTTAAAACTGTTAAGCTTTAAAATTACTAAGTTGTGGAGATGTCGAAATATAAACATAATCAGTTAATTCCACAATAGATTACTTCTCCCATCTCCTTTATTTTTCCTTTTATGCTGAAATGTAATAAAATATGAATAAACTTACTTTACTCTTTTGTTATGATTATTTCTAAAACTGATTTTATAGCCTATCTTGATGCACCACGTCACCTTTGGGCAATAAAACATAATAAATTAACATCTCTGGAGATTAGTGCATTTCTTCGACACCTTGTTAAACAAGGCGATGATGTTGAAATACTTGCAGAAAAATATATACATAAAATCTTAATGCCCAAATATGGTATTTCAATAGATGATGTAATTTTGCAACCTACACACATAGATGGATCGTTTCAAGCTCGTATTGACGTATTAATTCGTAATCCCAGAACTAAAAAATGGGACATGTATGAAATCAAATCATCCTTAAAAATTGATAGCACACATATATATGATATTACTTTTCAATATTTGGTTTTTAAGGAAAAATACGAAATTGGTGATAAATATATTATTCATTTGAACAATAAATATGTTCGCAAAGGTGAGATTGAGCTTGATAAATTGTTCGAAGTAGAAAATGTGAATGAAGATGTGGATTTATTAAAGGATAAAGTATGGGAGCTAAGAAATGAGGCTTTATTTGTTGCTCAAACCGAGAACTTTACTGAGGTTTTGAATTGTATAAGACCTAAGGATTGTCCCTGCCTATCAATATGCCATCCCAATTTACCTAATTATTCTATTTATGATATTAATAATTTAACAGGTACAGAAAGTAAAATAAGAAAACTTGAAAAAATGGGTGTGAAAAGTATTTATGATGTTCCTAATGATTTCATTTTATCTACAAAGCAAAGATTTCAGATAGAAGTTGCGCAATCTCAAAAAATTTATATAAACAATACTAAAATTCAGAACGAATTAAATAAACTGAATTTCCCATTATATTTTCTCGATTATGAAACATTTAATCCTGCTATTCCATTATATAATAATTATAAACCTTATCAACACATTACCTTTCAATATTCTTTACATGTAAAAGCGACTCCGACATCTGAGTATAAGCATTACGAATTTATTGAAACTAATAAAGTTGATCCGATCCCTAATTTGATTGCTTCATTAAGAAAAAATATAGGAGAAAGTGGTTCAATAATTGTTTGGTATAAACCGTTTGAAACTTTGAGAACGAAAGAAATGGGTGAGCTTTATCCAGAATTTAAAGATTTTTGTAAAAATATTGTTTATAGAATTTATGACTTAATGAATATTTTTAAAAAACAATACTACTTAGATTCTTTAACTAAAGGTAGTTGTTCAATCAAACAGGTGCTTCCGACAATGGCTCCAGATTTGTCATACAAAGACATGGAAATAGCAGAGGGAGCAACTGCTATGACAAGCTGGAATAAGATGGTATATGATAAAAGACTAACAGAGGAACAAACTAACAAATTTAAAAATGATTTATTAAAATATTGTGAATTAGATACGTTGGCAATGGTTAGGATTTATGAAAAGCTTTATTCAATGATAAATGATAGGTTAGAATAATTCTAATTGATTAGTTTAGGAATATATTCGCCTTTTTCTTTTTTATATCTAGAATTTTCAAAAAAGACTTCTGGCTCTGTCTTATTAACTGTTATTTTTTTTGTTTTTCCATCATCTGTTTTAAACGTAAGTTTATATGTTGTTTTCATAGATTCCTCATCTTCAATAGTTTTTTTCTTTATAAGTGTTCCTGTCCAACTATCATTCTTATTTTTTAATGAAAAAAAGGACATTATAATTATTAATAATACTACCACTATGACAGTTATTACAGTTTCGTTCATTAATATTTATGTAAAGTTATATAATTACTTTATTTGTATGATGACCTATTTTAGCATACTGGATATTACTTTTCTATTTGTATTCTGAATGATCAAAAATTAGGTTTTATTGATTAACTTGTCTTTGTCGGAAATATCTGACAAAAGTAATGTGTCTTAATTAATTGAAATAACAATGATTTTTGTGTGTTTTTAATTATTTAATTAATAAATACATAAATTCACAATGAATTCTTGCATAATACTGTGAAAATAATTTAATGTTAAGTTTATGGCAAGAATTTTGATTGTTGAAGATGTTACTTTATATCGTAGAGGAATAACTGAATGCCTAGCAGGGTTAGGCCATGAAGTGGTTAGTGTTGAACCTGAGGGAAAAGAATCCTATGTTATGGCAACAAGCAGAATAATAAGAGAAATTCACGCTGGAAAGAAAGAATTTGACATTGTCTTAATGGATTATGATTTAGGAGATAGGCCACCATCATCTTTAGTTCCTCCTATTACTGGTGACCTTTTTACTAGTAATTTCCTATGCAAATCGGGGTCGATACGAAAAAAAGGGCTTAAGGTGATTAGTATCTCTACACGAGATAGTTATGACAGGGATCTATATGATGGTGCTTTGCCAAATAAAGAAGAAATTGGAGAGTTCAGAGAAACTTTTCAAAAATTATATAGTGAACTTTTCCCTCAAACTGAATGGGAAAACATGAGCGAAAAACACGCATAATATGGAAAACCGTAGGGTTTTGTGATATAATAAATCAATAATAATCTCATAGTTAATTAAGTGGTAAAAGTACTTGTGGTTGAAAATAGTGTTGATAGATATAGAGCAACAAGTTCAATATTAAACGTTATTTATGGATGTAAAATTGCGAATAGGGACAGAGGAATAAATGATAGTGTTCTGAACGTTGATAATTTGGAAGAATATGTTAATGAACTTTTGAATGGAGTTATTGACTGCGATATAATTTTTATCAGGTCTGAAATAGTTAGAGGTTCTCCTGGTAGTGGGCATGAATTAGCAAAAAGGTTACAACCTTTAAGAAATAGAGGAGTTGCTTTAGTTCTAATGGGTTATAAATATGTAGAAATAATGGGTTATATGATCATCGTTTTTCGGAAAAGGATGAGGTTGGAGTTGAAAAACATAATGAATATCGGGAATCAATTGGTAGGTTTATAAAAGAGCATGACATGAGAATGAACGGTGAAGAAAAAATGAATACAGAAGTTTCATTTTAGTTTCTATTATTTAAATAAAGTTTTATAAGTGATACAATCTGTATGTCAAAATAGATTGAACTCAACCTTTTATAGTGATTGAATTTAATAATATAACTAAACAATTTGACAAGACAAAAGTTCTTAAAGGACTTACTTTTACTGTTGAAAAAGGTGATATTTATGCATTTCTTGGGCCGAATGGCTCTGGTAAAACAACTGCAATTAGAATACTTCTTGGACTATTAAGCGCTGACTCTGGTACCGCATTGATTCAAGGAAAACAATATTCATACAATATGTCAGATAAAATTGGGTATTTACCTGAAGAAAGAGGGCTTTATTTAGATTCGCGTGTATTGGAAACTATGGTTTATATTGGGCAAATGAAAGGAATGAAGTATTTTGATGCCAAGGAAAGTGCCGAAAAATACCTTGAAAGAGTAGGACTTGCTGATAAAGCTCAACTTGAGATTAAAAAACTCTCGTCTGGACAACAACAAAAGATACAACTGGGAATCACTGTAATTAACAGGCCCCAAATAGTAATATTAGATGAACCAACCAAAGGATTAGATCCACTAAATCAAGATTTAATGATCAATTATATCAAAGAGTTAAATGATGCCGGAAGCACAATACTTTTTAGCACACATCAAATGGTTGAAGCTGAAGAGATAGCACAAAAAATATTAATAATCAAGGATGGTAAGGTGGGGGTAGAGGGGAAAATCGATGAAGTTAAAAGAAATTACAAAGGAAAATCACTACACGATATTTTTATAACAATACAAAACTCCAATGAATCTGAAAAATGAAAGCATAAACAAAATTTTGATAATTATTAAACGTGAATATATAAAGATAGTCCGTAAAAAAAGTTTTTGGCTTTCAACAATTATTGTTCCGATTTTGATTGGCTTTATATCTTTTATATCCGGATATTCATCTATTGAAGCAGAGAAAATGTTTCAATATGATCTTAATGAGGTTGGACACATAGTTATTATTGATCAAGCAAATGTTATATCCGATGTTATGCTCAGTGAAAAAATATCTAAAGTATCAATTGACGAGCAGAATGAATATATTGAACAAGTCAAAGAAAAGAAAATTGATGCACTTATTCTTTATGAACAAGATATCGTTAACAAAGGAGAAATAAAGATATGGTCTTCCGATAACGGTATTTTTTCTAGAAGCAAATTTAATTCAGTCGCCGAAGCAATTTTAAAAGGAAGTATTATTTCTGAAATTGGAAATTCTGAAAAAGTTTCACTTCTACAGAGAAGTTATAATTATAGTGTGTTGGCATATGATGAAAATGGAGAGCTTACAGACACAGTACTGACGGATTTAATTCTTCCTGGTTTTTTTATTGTTATTTATTTTGTTTTAATGGCTTTTGCGTTAAGTTATTTGCTTACCGGTATTAGTGAAGAAAAAGAAAACAGGATGATAGAGATTATAATGACAATTGTTAGACCTCGTGATTTAGTTATTGGAAAAATAGTTAGTCAAGTTTTGATAGCTTTTACTCAATTATTTGTATTATCCGGATTATCGATAGCTGTTTTGTCGGTATCTACGAGTAAAATTGACATTCCTTGGGATGCCATTTCAATATCTGTTAAAGATATTTTCATCTACAGCATGTATACAGTTTTGGGCTTTAGCTTTTTATCAAGTGTTACTGTTGCTGTTGGTGTTATTATGCCAACCCAGAAAGAGGCCCAATCGTTTTTTGGGTTTTTCATGTTTTTAACTATTTTACCAATTTACTTTATATCAATAATTATTGCAGATCCTTCGGGAAGTATTGCTACAATAACTGGTTTAATTCCTCTTTTAAGCTCAATGGTTATGATAATAAGAAATGCGTTGAATGCTGTTCCATTATGGCAAAACGTATTGTCAATCGTATTATTACTTCTCTTCAATTATCTTTCTTATGAATTTGCATCAGTTTTATTTAAAGTTGGTGCTTTACAGTATGGAGGTAAGATTGATATTTTGAAGTCTCTTAAGAAGTTTAAAAAGTAGATTATGGTTAATGAGTAAACCTTCTGCTATTATATTAATTGCGATGTGATATTTGTTATTTAGTTATTTATGTGATATACTTGTATCTGTTATTTTTAAAAAAGAAACGATGGTATCGATTAAGAACCTTTCTAAGACTTACAAAATGGGTAAAGACAATGATGTTCACGCACTGCGTGATGTTTCTTTTTCAATAGCGGATTCAGAAGCTATCGCTTTAGTAGGATCTTCAGGTTCAGGTAAATCAACATTTCTTAACATTTTAGGTGGACTTGATTCGGATTATGAAGGAGAAATAATTGTAGGGGACAAAAATATAAAGGAATATAACTCTGATATTTATAGGAGAAATGTTGTTGGTACTATTTTTCAGCAGTTTTATCTTATCCCCAAACTAACCGTTGAAGAAAATATTTTGCTTCCAATCTATTTTGGAAAACAACTTTCGAAAAATGAAATTGAAGGGAGAATCGATTATTTACTTAGAAAAGTTGGTCTTACTGATAGAAGGAAGCACAAACCTAGTGAACTTTCTGGCGGTCAAGCACAAAGAGTAGCTATTGCGAGAGCATTGGTTGCAAAACCGCAACTTTTATTAGCAGATGAACCCACTGGTAATCTTGATTCAAAAACAGGGCTAGAAATTATTGATTTATTGAAGGAGCTCAATAAAGAAGAAGGTACAACTTTGATTGTCGTTACACATGACGTTGATGTGGCAAAATCAATAGGTAAAAAAATAATGTTAAGAGATGGAAAAATAGTATGAAAATTGTAAAGTATGCATATGACATTGTCTTTAGAAGAAAACTAAGAACTTTCCTTACTAGTTTAGGAATTACTATTTCAGTTATTCTCCTAAGTTTCATAATTTTTGGAATGAAAGGGCTAGAGAATACTTTAGTTTATGAATTTACCTCAAGATTTAAGCCTAATGATATTACTGTTATGAAAGATGGTCAATTTTCACAATTTTTACCGTCTGATGAAGAAAATAAAGAAGAAGTAACTAGTAATGAAAATGCCCCAAAAGTAGAAGTAATCGATGATGATGTGGTTAATAAGATAAGAAATTATGAATATACTGAAAAAGTGTCTCCAATAATGCTGATACTGTCTCTTGATATTTATGTTGAAACAAATGAGAATCCATATCCAAATGGTAATATAATTGGATATGATACGAAAGGATCTGATAGTTTATTTGTTGATTATATTGAGATTACTAAAGATAAGGACAAAGAATTGGAAATGGGAGAGGTATTTATTGGTAAAACAGTAGTTGATTACTACAAATTAGATACTGAGAATTTGTCAGATTTAAAAATAATTTTAAAGCCATCACGTAGCTCTATTATGTCAAATCCATCAAAAACAGTGGTTGGAAAAGAATATGTTTTAAATGTAGTTGGGATAGTTGATACTGGACAAGATAGAAATAGTCTTATTATGTCAATTGAACAGTCCAAAGCTATACTTGCTGATTTAGGAGGTTTTGCAACATCGGATGAACTTGTTAAAGAGATTGGGTATCAACAATTAATGGTTACCGCCAAAGAAGGCAAAGTAAACGATTTAAAGAAATTTATTGAGGATGAAATTGGTTTAACAGCATTTGCATCTGATGATTTTCTTTCATTTATTAAAATTATTACAGACGCAATAACATTTGCGTTGATTATGTTTGGAATAGTTTCTTCTGTTGTTGCTGGTATTGGGATTATAAATACAATGGTAATGAGTATTTATGAACAAACCAAAGAAATCGGTATAATAAAAGCAATAGGTGCTTCAAACATTCAAGTCTTAATAATTTTTTTAATCCAGGCGGGGACAATTGGGCTTATCGGCGGAATAATGGGTGTGGCTGTAGTTTTAGCTGGTACAAAGTTTGCTGATCCGTATATTGTTGAGATATTACAAGAACAAGGTTTTCTTCTAAATAAATTTTTTATTGTTGAAGCTCAAACAGTTGGAATTATTGTTTTAAGTAGCGTATTATTAGGAATATTGGCTGGATTATATCCAGCTTATAGAGCTGGTAGGTTAGACCCCGTAAAAGCATTGAGATATGAATGATTGCTAGTTAATAATACAATGGTGGGTTTATGTTATTGAAAAACATTATTGTATTATTTATCCTTCATTTTTGTATTAAATAAAGTTTCCAATTCCTGCGACCATTGCTGCATTGTCGGTACAATATTTCATTGGAGGGAAGAATACACCAATTTCTTGTTCTGCACCACTTTGCATCATTTTCTGACGAAGTCTTGAATTTGCTGATACTCCTCCTACAACTCCAATTCTAGGAATTGCCTTTTCTTTTGCGAGTTTTATAGTTTTCTCTACAAGTACATCAACGACGGCTTCTTGAAATGATGAGGCAATATCTATAGTATGAAAACGTGCAACTTCTTCTTCATATTCATTAGTTTCTTCAATAGTTGGTTGAAGTTTTTTATCTCTGATGTAATATTTCACTGCTGTTTTTAACCCAGAGAAACTAAAGTTGTAGTTATCTTCTTTTATAAGGGGTCTCGGGAATTTAATAGCAGTTTCATCTCCCTGAATTGAGATTTTATCAATTACTGGTCCTCCGGGGTATGGTAAATTTAACATTCTTGCTACTTTGTCAAAACATTCTCCAGCTGCATCATCAATAGTTTCTCCAATTATTTTATGTTTTAATGGTGATTCTGCAATTACTAACTGAGTATGTCCACCAGATACTATTAATAATATGATTGGATAACTAGGAATTGTATGTCCTTCTTCATGAAGCATTAGTGAATAACCGTGAGCAAACACGTGATTAACATATACAATTTCCTTTTTAAGTTGTTTTGATAGTCCTAGAGCAAATGCTACTCCAACATTTAAAGCAGGTTTTAGTCCTGGTGTGTTTGTTACAGCAATTCGATCAATATCATCTGGCAATATTCCAGCAATATCTAATGCTTTTTTGTATACCTCTACAATGTTCTCAACGTGTTTTCTGGCTCCCAACTCTGGAACTGTTCCACCGTGTGGAGCGTGTATTTTAACTTGTGAACTTACAACTGAGCTATAAACTTCGGTTCCATTTTTTACAATTGCTATTGATGTGTCATCACAGCTTGTTTCAATTCCTAAAACTATCATAATAATAAATCATCTAAAATTTAACATATATCACCTATCATTTAATGATTCTATCTTAATTTAATGTTTTCAATTAGGTAGTCAAATAAGATATCATTACTTTCGCTACCATCAATTATATATATAATTTTCTCGGTTGGCTCAACTAAACACGCTACCCTAAAACTTTTATCATCAACCATTATTAATTGAATGATAAACTCTATTTCATTATGCTCTGTTGGACTAGAAGGAAATAACCTTATTGTATCTGACCCTGCAAAATTATTTTCTAACAATATTGAAACATATTCGTCAAGTGCATCTTCAGGTGTTATAGCAGCTCTCCATCTATAAGGAATTACTAAGATTTTATTATCGTTCTTTTCTATTGAAAAGCCATCACTTGGAAAATCTTTTGATTTTTTATTTTGTATTCTATATTCGTATGAGTAACTTAGAGAGAACTTGTATTTATCTGGGAGTTCTTCGCCGTGGAGAGACTGAATTGTATAAATTAGCTTTTGTTTTTGAGTCATTCTATCTGCAAGCATCTGATTTGCTTCATCAACACTTATTATTTCGTACCAAATATCACTTGCAACACTATAAATCCTTATTCCAATATTTTCATTCTCAGAAATAAAGTAAATTCCAGGTTCTTTGGTTGTATCCGAAATCGTGCTTTCGCCAATGAATTTCCATCCTCTTTTTCCAAGTTCACTTTTATAGAATTCAATTGCCTTATCAAAATCGTGACCAACAGGAAGGGTATAGCAAGACATATCATAATTTTTTAATTGTTCAACTTCCTTGCTATTTTTGTAATGTGGAAAGGCAAAGGAGGAATTTGGGTATGCAGGTAATTCCAATGATAATCCATAAACGGATTCAGTACTTTTAGGGCTACTTTTGAAAACGTAACTAAAAAAATTCATATGTTGGGCAAATATTATACTTATAACTGTAAATGCGCCAATAATCCATATGACTTTTATATTGTGTCTAAATGCTTGAAACAATAATGCTATTTTTCTTTTTTGTGAAAAAATGAAAGTTTCATTACTTCTTTGTTTGTATTTTTGAATTACTAATGGATCTTTTACGGATTTAGAAATTTTTTTAAGAGTTAACTTGTTTTTTATTTGAAGAAAAATGTTGTTTCTTTTGATTTTTTTATTTCTTTTCATCTAATTTGTACCTCTTTTACAAATTCTTTAGCAAATTGTACGACTTCTTCTAAATCTTGAGTAGAATAGGTCGAAAATTGTGGAGACTTATATCCCTTTGTTTTGAAAGGTTGGAAGTTTTGTATTATCCATCTTTTTACACCAACTAACTCTTTAGAAATTTGTTTTAAATCATCAATACTCAGGATTTCTTTTGGAGCTGTTGTTCTAAATTCGTAGTCAACACCACTTTCCATAATTATTTTTATACTGTTAGAAATAACAGGAAGGAGATTGTGTGTTTGACTAATTTTATCATATTTAGCTTTTGGAGATTTGATATCCATAGCAATGTAGTCTAATAATTCTAGATTTATTAATTGTTTTAGCATTGTAGGATCTGTGCCGTTGCTGTCTAATTTTACAATAAATCCAAGGTCTACAATTTTACTTATAAAATCAATTAAATCTTTTTGAAGAGTTGGTTCCCCTCCAGTAATACATACTCCGTCTATTTTTCCTTTTCTTTGGGTCAGAAAATCAAAAAAGATAGCTTCATCAATATAAGGTTTGTCAGAATTTGTAGATAACAATTCTGGGTTATGGCAATATGGGCATCTAAAATTACATCCCTGTGTAAAAATAGTACAAGCAATCTTTTGGGGATAATCAATTAGAGATACTTTTTGTAATCCTGCGATTTTCATGTTTTCATAAATATATGATACAATGTTATTGTTCTTATTATACATGATTTTGTGTACGAAGTGCGGCGTTTTGAGTTAGGAGTGCGGAGTTATTCAGAATGGTATTAATTATTTTTAATTTTGTATGAATAAACTATATTATCACAAAGATAGATTCACATTATACAATGGAGATTGTTTAGATGTATTAAATTCTCTGTCTGAAGAATCCATTGATATGGTTTTTGCGGATCCCCCATATTTTTTATCTAGTGGTTCATTTACATGTCAAAATGGAAAAATGGTAAGTGTAAAAAAAGGAAATTGGGATATGAGTAATGGAACTAAGAAGAATTTCGAGTTTCATATGGAGTGGATAAAGGCATGTAAAAGAGTTTTGAAGCCTAATGGTACTATATGGATTAGTGGTACATATCATTCAATATATCAGTGTGGTTTTGCCTTGGAGCTTAATGGGTTTCATTTTTTAAATGATATAGCTTGGTTTAAGCCGAATGCAGCACCAAATTTAAGTTGTAGATTTTTTACTGCAAGTCATGAAACTCTTATCTGGGCCAGAAAAAATAAGAAATCTAGACATACATTTAATTACGAACGAATGAAATATGGAGATTGGCCTGAGGATCAAATAAAGAAACCTGGTTTACAGATGAGATCTGTCTGGTCGATGGGGACCCCTAAACCGATCGAGAAAAAATTTGGAAAACATCCTACTCAAAAACCAATTGACCTATTAAAAAGAATTGTTCTTGCAAGTACGAGTGAGGGAGATACAATTTTGGATCCATTTACTGGGAGTTCTACAACAGGTTTAGCAGCATATTTATATGGAAGAAAATTTATAGGAATTGACACAGAAAAAGAATTTTTAGATTTATCTGTAAAACGTTTTGAAGAATTGGAACGTAATATTGAAAATAAACTTAAATTTTGAATAAAAATTATGGCTAATAGTGTTTCATGGCAGAAGATATTTGACGATTATGGAATAATGAATCATAATTTTGATGAATCACCATACTCAATATCTGCCGAACAAATTAAAAGGGCATGCCAGGATTTTAGAGATACTGCTCAAAAAGAGGTTCGTATTTTATGTAAGCAGGATAGTCGTAGAAATGGACCCCAGGTTTTTATAGAAAATAATTTATTTCTTCTACCAGTTAAAAACGGTTTTTATAATATTATTAAAGGTGAAGGATATATTGATATTCCAGAGATTGTCGATAGTGAAACATTATATTCATCAAAACTTGATTTTATCTTAGATACAGTTCAGATTGGCAATTCAGAAATGCAACATCTAGATTATGCATATGCTTCAAGTTTAATCAGAACATTTATGGATGATCCTTCGTTGGTGCTGACAATACGTGGGAGAAAATATACACCTAAATTTAAATTTTATGTTGGAAAACATTTAATTGAAGTTGAAAGTGTGCAAACAGAAGTAGATGCAGGTTATGAGGGTAGAGTTCAGATAGTACTTGTTGAAGCAAAAAATTTCAAAACGAGAGATACTATTATTCGTCAATTGTATTATCCTTTTAGGCAATGGCAAGAGCATACTAATAAAAAAGTAGTTACTTTGTTTTTTGATAGAGAAGATGAAGAAAATACTTATTCAATCTGGAAATTTGGATTTGAGGATGTAGAAAACTACAATAGTATAAAACTAATAAAATTTGGTAAATTTAAGATAGAGGAAAAATAAACTATTATTTAGATAACAATGAATGAATTTGTTTCTTGTGGGGCGATGATTGTAATAATTGGAACTTTTGTAGGAGGTATTATTGCCGGTATATTCTATCTTAAGGGTAAAAAAGATGACAAATAAGAAAATTTTCGAATCTTTTCGTTCTAATATAGGTCAGAATATTATTATTTTATTAATTTCAAATTTTTTCGTATTTCTGTTTACCTTTTTTGCAATTACATATGTAAACAGGAATCTTTCTCCAGCAGAATATGGGACTTTTAGCATTATTTCATTTTATTTGTTAGTAGCTCAAAATATTACGGATTTTGGGTTAAATGTTAATGGGGTGAAATATATAATTAATAATGTAAAAACTGAGTCTGAAATAATTTGGAATATTTGGTTTTTAAAAATTATTGTATTCTTTATTTCTACACCAACTTTGCTCTTGATTGCATATGGTATTCATATTTTGTATCCTGCAATTTTAGGTAAAACAGAGTATCAGCCAATTACACTTATTTCATATATTGCTTTGGCAATTATAAATGTTATCTTGCTCTCCACAAAGTCGACAATCGATATTCTTCAACAGGTTAGGCATGAAAATCAGTACAAGGCTATCTCTGAGGCAGTTTCTGCACTTGTTAAGTTAATTTGTTTTGCACTCATATTTTACATAGGTAAAACAACAATTTGGGCGTTTATGTTTGGTATTCTCTTTTCATCGATTATTGCTTTGGTTTTAACGATTGTAATGTATAGAAAGAAAATTCCTGTTTTTAGTAAACCGAATAAGAAAATCATGCAATTCCTTTTTACTGCAACTATATTTACGGCTTTGTTAATGATTTCTAATTATTTGCTTGGAGAGGTTAATAAGGTTGTGTTGGATATTGTTCAAACTCCATATGAAGTCGGAATTTTTGCACCTCCTCAAAAAATATTTTCTATAGTACTTGTTATTCCCAATGTGATAATGATCCCTATTTATTCAGAGATTACGCGTTATATTAAAAATCATGCTAAGTTGAAGGGGATTGTTGTTAAAAGTGCCATAATACTTTTGGGAGTTGCTGTTATGGGTTCAATTTTTACATACATTGTTGCACCTTTTGTAATAGATTTTATGGGAGGATATGCGTTTAAGGATTCGATACCTGTTTTAAGGGTGGTTGCATTATCTTTTCCGGCAATGTTTTTACATCATTTGTTTGGATATATTTTAATTGCAAAGAATAAGGAAAAACAATATTTCCTTTTATCATTTTCAGCTGTAATTTTATGTATTATTTTAGCTTTTGTTCTTGGAGGAGCTTATGGAGCATTAGGAATGGCATGGGTTTTAGTTATTATTGAAGTGGGAATTTGTGTGGGGACTGGATTATCTATTCTGTAAAATTTGTTTGACATTAGGAATTTGACATTAGGAAGGAATATGTGATATTATAACTTCAGTATTTGCATGTAATATCTTGTAAAGGTTATGATAGTTTGGTTGTTAAAACACTATAAACTTGCACGTTTTGTCTTTTCATTTGTTCCGAGTAGTTTTTTCTATTAGTAAGTAGATTGGGAGCAGAACGTACGTTTAAAAGGGCTATAAATCTTCCAGGATATGCAAAATTTTTAAATGATAACGGGGTTTCTTTTCCCATCAAAACAGATTTTAATAAAGTACTGATAACTGATTAAGGATAATTATATTAAGAAAAACAATTTGTTAGATATTTCTTATAACAATGTTCCGAGTTTTTATATAGAAGTTCAGGATTTTCAGGCGAACCGATATTTTGGAGCCAGTCTATAAAGGAAGTTGCGAACTTTTTTGCATATGTCGAATTCAATTTTAAAAACCTTTTTCAAATTAACAAAAAAAGAACACTAGTTATTTCTATATTTTCTCTAAGTAGCTGGATTACAGGACAACAAACACTTAATGCCTTAAATCGTATTTCTATGAGTAATCGAAAATTTACTTATTTTGCATGTGGTATCGAAATAGATGAGGGTTTATCAATAATAAAAAAATATTGGAAAGAATATGATTAGGTAATAATAATGTCTTATCCATTGACAATAAAGGTGCTACTTGAAAAAATGATTGAAGATGTAGAAGATGAGTTGAGGGGAAAAATAATAATTATTGTAGGTGCTGAAGGTGTGACATATGAGTGGTGTAAATATATTGAAAAGATAGTTCGGGAAAAAAATAAGAAAGATCGCTATATTTATTCTGCCTTTGGAGCTGCGGATATTGGAATCGGTTTTGGCGCAGAACAGTTAAGTTGTTTAATTTTAAAAGATTTATTGTATGAAAATATCCGATTTCGTAAAAATTTATTGGGAAGAGAAGATATGCCTTTACATATTTTTCAATATAATCCTATAGGTGCGTATATTGAGGAGGTTAATGGTGATTTTGTACTAACAATGGATAAGCAGGTTCCACTTGTAAGATATAATTTAAAAGATTCCATTAAAATTTTTACGTATGACGATTTAAAAATGGTTATGAAAAAAACTAATATTGATTGGAATTCTGTTTTTAGAAATAGGCAAGTTTTTAGGCTTCCTTTTGTTGTTGTTTACGGAAGATCTGATGATACGATAATTCTAAATGGTGCAAATATATATTTAAGTTCCTTCAAAGAGGTGCTTCAGCATGGAGAATTATCGAAATATCATACTGGGAAATTTAGGGTTTTCGTGGTAGAGGATGAAATGCTGTTTCAAAATTATAAAGTTCAAATTGAATTAAAAGATGACGTTATAGCATCAGATAAACTTAAGAATATGTTTAGAACTCGGATTGTTAATTTTCTTTTAGAAAATGATAAAGGATATAAATTTGCATATCATCAGCCATATGCAAGTGATATTGCCTGTATAATTGAATTTGCACCATTTGATGAAAAGGCAACAAAACATAAATACAAATAAACTTTGGAATAAATATGCTATCAATTATGATGTATTGAATGTTCTTGTTGCATATAATGAATTAATTGAATTATTTATTAAAAAGATAAAGAAATATGGTGATGGCAAAAATTTGAGAACGATTATTGACCTTGGGTGTGGAACAGGAAGTTTAACGGTTTTATTGGCTTCAAACTTTCCCAATGCGGTAATTTTTGCAATAGACAATAGTGATGAAATGTTGAAGATATTGGATAAAAAAGTTAAAAAGCAACAAATAACAAACATTCGCATTCTTAAGCATAATATTTTGGATGTAGATACAACAATGTTCCCAGAAGCTGATATAATAGTTATGAACAATGTTTTGTATACAATAAATGATAAAAGAAAGTTATTATTGGATATGCAGAGAGGATTAAAAAAGAACGGCATAATTGTTTTCTCTGATCCTGTTCCAGTTGGAAAATATAATTATTGGAGTATTATAAGAAGACAGTTTGGTTTGTTGTCTTTAATTTTTAAGAGTATTTTACTTTGTTCTCGATTACTTTGGGTTCTATCTTGGAATAAGAAAATTGATCGTACATACATTCGACTAGATATGAAAGAGTATAAAAAACTTTTGTGTGATTTGGGCCATAATATTCTTGAATGGGTTCCCCCATATGCTGGCCAAGCAAACTTATTTGTTATTAAGTTGTATAAATGAATGTTTTTGACTTATTTATTGTTATTGCGAGCCTTGCTAATCTTTTGGTGGGTTTTCTTGTTTTAACCAAATCTAATAAAGATAATTATAATTTAAAATTTGCACATGCAACCTTTGGTGTGTCCATTGGGGGTTTTTCTACAATTCTTTTGAATTATTATACCAATATGTTTTGGGAACGAGTTCTTTTTACTTCATCAATAGCAGGAGTTTTTTTATTACATCTTATTCTTACAAATATACTTCTGAGGCGAATAAAAAGATTACGTATTTGAGATATTTACTGTTTTTTACTTTTTTGATATTGTTATGGAGTTCGAGGTATATTATTGGATATGTCGCCACATTGGGGTATACTGGAGGAATAGAAGTCGGTTTGGGTAAGTACTTTATAATCGTTGTCGGGGTAATCATTTTTGAACTTACAATTCTTTTTTATAATTTGATTTGTGGACTTAGAAAAAGTGTTTTATTGGAGAGACAACAATTGATATATTTTTTATCTGGATTATGCCTTTTTATTTTTCCTACTTTGTTAACAAATTTGCTATTACCAATTTTAGGGATTTACTCATTAAACAACTGGGGTATTGTTTTTTCATTTTTCTTTACTTCATTAACTATGATTTCTATTGTAAAATACAGACTTTTTTCCATTCAATTTGTTTTTACAAAAGTCTTGGCAACATTTAGCCTTGGTGTAATTTTTTGGGGTATTGTACTTGCTGTAAGATATATCAAATATTATTTTTGGAATTTAAATATTTTTGACTTTCAAGCTCTTTTTTTTGATTTTATTACTTCTATACTTGTTGCCTCGATTGTTGAGAAACTTTCATTTTTTTTGCAAAATAGGTATGGCACATTATTGAATGCTGAGATTTCATTAATCGAGAATCTGACAAGATCTGTTTCTAAGAAAATAAGGGAAAAGATTACTTATGAAACATTAACACAAAGTCTTTCTGAGATAATAGAGGAAAATTTAGCTGATATTTATGTTGAGTTTTATGATCAATTTTCTTTTCGAAATACAAAGGTTCCATCTGTTGATATTTCTAAAATAGAGCAAGTAAGTGGAATTTGTTTTTACCAGGAGATGAATAGTGGAAAATTAAAAACATATTTTTCGGATAAAAAAATCATCTGTGTAGCAAAGTTATCACAATACATTTATTTAATTCTTTATAATAATGACAAACGCAGGGCTTTTACTAGTGTAGAAATTGATGCAATTATACAAGCAGTATCAATACTAGAGCCGATTTTTCTTCGAGTAGATAATGAAAGAATGATTAGAGAACTGAATGAGAATTTGCAGAATAAAGTATCAGAACAGACAAAAGAGATACGCCTGAAGATGGAACACATGCAACAGATGCGAGACAGAGAAAGAGATATGCTTGACATCATGGGCCATGAGTTAAGAACACCATTGACGATAATCAAGAATGCGACGGAACTTTTGGAATTATCGAAGAAATCGAGTATAGAAAGAGAAGGTAAACCAGTTTGGGATGAGATGGTAGAAAAGCAATTTAATCACATAAGAGGAGCAATGAGGCGAGAATTAGGCTTAGTTGAGACTTTGTTGTCAGCAACCAAGTTGGATGCAAATAGGTTACAGGTAAATATGACGACAGTGGATTTGACAAAAGTGGTAGAAAATACAGAGTTAGCATTTAGGAAAGATGCTGAGAATAAAGGATTAAAGTTTGAGATAATACATGACAGACGAAGGAAATGTGAAGTTAAGGCAGATACGTTGCATCTTCAGCAGGTTGTAGATAATTTGGTAAGCAATGCAGTTAAGTATACGATGAGTGGAAGTGTAAGTATACGGATAATGGAAGAGGAGAAAGAAGTAATGTTTGAGATAAGGGATACAGGAGAGGGGATGAGCAAGGACGATCTTAAGAATTTAGGTAAGAAGTTTTATAGAGCGAATCAATATATAAATGATCAGAGTAGTGGTTTAAAGACAAGCGTAGTAAGGCCAGGAGGTACAGGATTAGGTTTATATGTAACATTTGGATTAATAAAAGCAATGGGAGGTCGATATGAGATAGAGAGCGAATTAGGAAATGGATCAGTTTTTAGAGTATATTTATTAAAAAGTTAATGTGCTTTTGGAGCCATTCTTCTTTTGATATCAATTGGGGTAGTAAGGTACATGATAGATCAATTTAATATTTTTCAAAATATTATTACTTGCTAATAGGTATTAATATATTGTTTATCAGCTCTATATATTGGGGTATTATTTTTTCAAAAGCGTAATCATTGCTTTTTTCAATGCAAGCCCTACTGAAATTGGCTCTTAATTTATTATCTTGTAAGATAGTTTTTATAGCTAATGCGAATTCGTCTATTCTTTTTTGACTTTCTGGGTAAAACGGAATAAGTATTCCACATTTTTCTGTTACTAGTTCATTAATAGCTCCAACATCATATGCCAAAACTGGAATTCCATATGACAATGCATCAAGAATTCCCAGTCCAAAACTTTCGCTTATAGAAGTTTGTAAATATAAATCACAAAATTTAAGATTTTCATGAATTTCTTCGAGAGACACATGTCCTTTTAATAGAATGTTATTGTGTAAATTATATTCTTGAATTTTTGACTCAATATTTTTTCTCTGAGGCCCATCTCCGAAAATTGTTAGTTGTATATTTGTTGTGCTGTATTTGTTAACAAGTAGATTTATTATTTCAACTAAATCAGAGTAGTTTTTCACCCAATTTAACGCTCCTACACATGTAATATTGAATGTTGAGTCTTGATTTGTTTTTTTTGAAAATGTTAATTTAGGGATAATAATTCCATTGTGGATTATCGCTAGTTTAGTATTTTTAATGTGGAATCTTTTTTCAATGTAACTTTTTACTGCCTTAGAAACACAAATAATTTTATCAACAGCCTTGATGTTAATGGCATATTTAATAGTATATATCAAGTATGACATTTTATTTGGTGGATTGTAGTCTTTTGTGAGTACGTGCTCAGTATAAATAATTTTGTTTCTTTTAATAACCTTAATTATTGATGCAAGCCAAAGGGTGTTTGAATGATGAAAGTGGATTATTGCTTTAGAGTTTTGTTTCAATAATTTTATAAGATAACACAAGTTTTTAATATTAGGATATTTTTTTATTGAGTGATTACTAACTTGGCAATAGTTTGATAACTGATCTGAAAATTTACCTGAGGGATATATTACAATTGATCGGTACCTGTTTTTATCAAGATTTGAAACTAGGTCAAAGAGAGTACGGGGACCACCAGTAGGAAATTTGTCTGGAAGTGTTATATGAATTATTATTTGTTTCATTGTTCTTTGGTATGTGGTGAGCAGTACACTGTATGCGGTAAATAGTATACGGTACAATTACATACTGTCTACCGCCTACTGTCTACTATCTACTATCTACCAATAATTAATCCTTGTGTACCATCTGATATTCTGGAGTTTTACCTACAAAGTTTACCTTTCCATCCTTTATTTCTATTTTATTAATATAAAGATTAGGAATTTGTTCAAGTCTGTTTTGAATCAAGCTGTCGAGTGAATCCTTATAAGGTTCAATAGAGCTAATCGTAATGTTTAACCTTCCTATTTCAACCTTTTGAGCTTCCCAAGTTATCTCGTTTTCATTTGCAGATAGCGAAAGTTGAACATAAAAAGGAAATGTTTTTCCATCCAACCCAAATTTTTTTATTACTTTATCAACTTCTTCTGTAGATACTCCATTTTTTACAATAAAATCTTTAATTTTGTCTACATGAAGTAATCCTGATCCCTCTATTGTTCCATCTTCACCAAGTCTTATCTGTAAATCTGAAATTGGATCATATTTCCAATCTACCTCATTTGCAAGCGTTGTCAATTGTTCACTTGTAAGAGTGATATCTCTTTGAACCTCTCCCAAATATTGTACTTCTGTATCCTTACCTTCAGTTGTATATTTGTTCCACTCGCCAATAACTTCAAGGTTGTATTTTCTTGCTTCGTCTGTTACAGAAATTCCTAAATCTCTAGGACGATCAGTTTTTAACATTTTGGATACTGAAGGAATTAATCCGAAATAACCTAATAAAAGAATAATACCTGCAACAATTGCTATAAGTATAACTACCAAAAGACAGTATGGGTTAATGATTTTTTTTACTTTCATTTTTTTTGAAGTGATAAATCAAGATGTAGAGAGTATAATTCTTTTTAAATTATAATGCAAATTATGTTTGGTATATAGTATTGTGGTGTTTTTGGGGATATTGACTTTTGTAAATTGAAATGTTAGTATGAACCCACTTGCTTGTAAAAGAAGTTTTTTTGTTGCTATTAAAGGGTTTAGTTGTAATGCTTTGTGGTGAGTGTAATTAAGTCTTGTTAATTGGGTGCCAAAACCCTTCGTTTGTCATGTTGTTAAGTTTATATAACATAATAGTGTTTTTGAGATGGGTATATATGAATCTCCTTTATTTAAGACAATAAGAGATAGGGTTTATAGTATTTCTAGCCGACATGTAGCTGAGGGTTATTTGAAAAAACTTGATTGGCAGGTTTATCAAGATGCAAACGTAAGTTATTCCTATATGGGTTTTAGTAATTACATTACCGAGGAGATTATAAAAGATTATGCGTTAAATTGTTTAATACCAGAAAAATGTGCGATTGCGCATCGTGAGGGAGATATATATATTCATGATTTGGGAAAACACATAATAGCTTATTGTGCTGGTTGGGATATTCAGCAAATTTTACTCAAGGGGATATCAGGTGTTCCTGGGAAAATAAGTACTAGGCCTGCAAGTCACTTTACTACTGCCCTTGATCATGTCTCAAGGTATATTTTAACTTTATGTAATGAATGGTCTGGTGCTCAGGCTGTAAATTCTCTTGATACTTATATGGCTCCCTTTATACGATACGACAAACTGGAATATTCAAAAGTAAAAAATTATATTCAGGGTTTTATGTTTAATCTCAACCTTTCTGCACGATATGGTGGACAAGTTCCATTCTCAAACATTACCTTAGACTGGTCAGTACCTGAAGATTTGAAAAATACGCCAGTAATTATTGGAGGTAAGACACAGAATGAAACTTATGGTGAGTTTCAGGAAGAAATGGATATGTTTAATAAGGGGTTATTGGAAGTATTAAGAGATGGTGATGCTTTCGGTCATCCTTTTGCTTTTCCAATACCAACTTATAACCTGACTAAAGATTTTAATTGGGAGGGTGAAAATGCACAACTTTTATTTGAAATGACAGCAAAATATGGAACTCCTTATTTTCAAAACTTTATAAATTCTGATCTTAATCCAGGGGACGTAAGGGCTATGTGTTGTAGATTGCAAATGGATATGAAGGAACTGAAACGAAAAACAGGTGGACTTTGGGGTAATGGGGCATCAACAGGTTCTATAGGAGTTGTTGATGTGAATCTACCTGCGATTGGTTATCAAGCTAAAGGTTCAAGAAAAAAATTTTTAGAAATTTTGGGTGAAAGAATGGATTTGTGTAGAGATGTTTTGGAGAGCAAGAGAGTGATTGTAAACCAGTTCCTTGAAAAAGGGCTAATACCATATACAAAAGAGTATTTGGGTAATTTTAATAAACATTTCTCAACAATTGGGCTCATAGGAATGAATGAAGCAATATTAAATCTAGAGGGTGAAACGATTGCTTCGCCTAAGGGAATTGAATTTGGTGTTGAAGTTCTGGAATTTATGAAGAAGGGGCTGATTAAATATCAGGAAACAACAGGTCATCTTTATAACTTGGAAGCTACTCCTGCTGAAAGTGCTTCTTACTATTTGGCATTAAAAGACAAAAAGCGTTTTCCAGGTATTAAAACGTCAGGAAATAAAGACTGTTACTATACAAATAGTACGCAATTACCGGTTGGAGTAACTGACGATATTTTTGAAGCCTTAAATTTGCAGGAGAAGCTTCAATCAACATATACAGGTGGGACAGTTTTTCATGTATTTTTAGGAGAAAGGTTACATAGTTGGGTTGAATGCAAGGAATTAGTAAAGAAAATTGCTAGTAATTATAGAATTCCTTATTTTTCAATTACTCCTACATTCTCAATTTGTCCAGAGCATGGCTATCTTTCTGGAAAAGTACCAAAATGTAATATTATTAATGATAATGGAGAAAAATGTGATAAGCCAACTTTAACTTATAGTAGGGTTGTTGGTTATTATAGTGCTGTTCAGGGTTGGCATAATGGAAAAAAAGAAGAGTTTCGTGAAAGACCAGATTATAAACGAACGAGTGAACAAGTGAAAGAATGAACAAGTGAACAAGCGAACGCCAGCCCTCCTATATTTTTAAAATGTAAGGCTGGTCAACTTTTGGTTGAAATGAATGAGTGAAGTGTAAAAGTATTGATCTGAGAGTAGTGACTTATTATCAGAAATGAAAAACCAAAATAAATCTAATAACTAATCACTATTATTGTATTCTATATTCTTAATTATTAATTATATACTGATGCAAGTAAAAAAAAGAGATGGAAGTTTAGTGTTATATAACCCAGCTAAAATAGAGACTGCTATTTTTAAGGCTATGCGTTCAGTTGGGATAGATGATAAGAAAAAAGCAGGTAAAATTACTGAGTTTGTTGATGCAGAACTTCAGAAGAATTATTTTTCAATTGATGCAGTTCCATCAATTGAAGATATCCAAGATATTGTTGAGAGGCAATTAATGCTTCACAAGTTTCCTGATGTTGCTAAGGCATATATTCTCTATAGAGATCTGCATAACAGAATGCGTAATATTAATAATTTAATGGACGTCTCATCTGTTATAAATGGTTATATACAAAAATCTGATTGGAAAATACATGCTGATGATCAAATTGATTACTCATTACAAGGGATGTATAAAATGATTACTAATTATGCCTCAGAGCAATTCTGGTTTAACGAGGTTTATACACGGGAAATGCGTGATTGTCACGAAGAAGGAGATTTTCATATTCATAAAAGTAGCTCATTAAGTTCATACTGCGTTGGGTGGGATCTATATGACATATTGGTAGTAGGATTTGGCGGTGTACCTGGGAATGTGAGCTCAAGACCGGCAAAACACTTAAGATCTGCGTTGGGTCAGCTAGTAAATTTTCTTTTTACGTTAACTCAGGAAACTCCTGATGGAGCAGTTGCTATCTCAAGTTTTGATACATATCTTGCTCCATTTATTAGACATGATGGACTGAATTATAAGGAGGTAAAACAGACCTTACAAGAATTTGTTTATAACATGAATGTTCCAACCAAAATGGGTGGACAAGCTGTTTTTTCTAATATAACTCTTGATCTTGAATGCCCTGAATATTTGAAGGAAACTCCTATTGTAATTGGTGGTGAAAATCAAAAAGAGAAATATGGAGATTTCCAAGAAGAGATGGATATGTTTAATAAAGCGTTAACGGAGATTTATGTGGAAGGTGATGCAAAAGGTCGAGTTTTTACTTGGCCAATTCCAACTTACAATATTACCAAAAATTTTAACTGGAATAATAAAAACCTTGACGGATTGTGGGAGATGACAGCTAAATATGGAATTCCATTTTTTGCCAACTTTATAAATAGTGATATGAATCCTGATGATGCAAGATCAATGTGTTGCAGGTTAAGAATTGATAAAAGACAGTTGCAAAAAAGAGGAGGAGGTTATTTTGGTGCAAATCCTTTAACTGGAAGTATTGGTTATGTAACGATAAACTTGCCTAGATTAGGCTATAAGTATAAGGGTAATAAGGAAGAATATTTTAATGCCTTGTCTCGTCTTATGGATATATCAAAAGATGTATTAATTTCAAGAAGGAAATTTATTGAAAACATGACAGAGAACGGTTTGTATCCATATTGTAAATTCTACCTGCGTTCTGTTAAGGAAAAATCTGGGAAATATTGGAGTAATCATTTTTCAACAATTGGATTAATAGGTATGAACGAATCTTGTTTAAACTTTATGGATAAGGATATTACAACAGAAGAAGGTAATAAATTCGCTGGCGAAGTTTTAGATTTTATGAATAAAAAACTATTAGAATACCAAGAAGAATCTGATATTTTATATAACCTAGAGGCATCTCCAGCTGAGGGAGCGTGTTATCGTTTAGCAAAGATGGATAAAAAGAAATATCCAGATATAATTGTTGCAAATGAATCAAAAGTAATAAAAGGAGCAGAACCTTTTTATACTAACTCTACGCAGTTACCAGTAGATTATAAGGGCGATGTTTTTTCAGCATTGGATTTACAAGATCATTTACAAACAAAATATACTGGTGGGACAGTATTTCATGCTTTTTTGGGAGAGAGATTAAATAATGGGGAACAGGCTAAGCAATTGGTTAAAAAAATAGCAGAAAATTATAAGTTGCCATATTTTACTCTAACTCCTACCTTTTCAATTTGTGAGAAGCATGGATATATATCAGGTGAACATGAAACGTGTTCCAAATGCGGTGATCCGTGTAAAATTTATTCTAGAATAGTGGGTAAGATTTCACCAACATCAAGGTGGAATCCTGGCAAAAAAGCTGAATTTAAAATAAGAGAAGAGTTTAAAGTTGATAATTCTCAACTTTAGAAGAAAGTGCTTGAAGATAAAAGTAGGCGATTAGAGATAAGTAATTTGACATTTATTTTTAAAACGTCTATTATGTATAAGTAAGATTCTAGTAGTGGAAAGATACTGCCTTTTCCATTGTTAGAATAAATAATTATTTGGTACGAACCTTTAAATGAGTAAAAGAATTATTTCGGCTATTGACGTAGGATCTTTTAAAATATCTACAGTTGTTGTAGCCGTCGATACTGAGGATAAAATCCCTCATGTAATTGGTGTTTGTTCTCAGCCAAGCGTTGGAGTTAAGAAGGGGGTTATTATAAATATTGATGATGCTGTCAATTCAATCTCCAGTTCATTAACCGCTGCTGAAAGAATGGCTGGTATTACAATTCCTAGTGTTTATGTTTCCGTTAATGGTAAAGATATCCAAAGTTTGAATAATAAAGGAGTTGTTGCAATTTCGAGGCAAGATATCGGTCCCGAAGATGTTTTAAGAGCTATTGAGAGTGCAAAAACTATTCCTTTAGCTCAGGATAAAGAAATAGTTCATGTTATTTCACGTGAATTTATAGTAGATTCTCAGGGTGGAATTAAATATCCTCTTGGAATGTCTGGTAATAGATTAGAAGTTGACACACATATTGTTATTTCTCCAACGACTGTAGTTCAAAATCTAATTAGAGCTGTTCAGCATACTGGATTAGGTATAGATGGAATAGTATTTTCTGGTTTAGCTTCTTCACTTTCTGTGGTTACTGAAACTGAAAAAGAACTAGGAGTGTTACTTTTAGATATTGGTGCTGGAACTGTTAGTATTTCATTATATCTTGAAGGTGCTGTGTCATATAGTGGTGTCGTACCTTTTGGAGGTATGCATGTTACTAGTGATTTGGCAGCTGGATTACAAATTTCATTTGAAGAGGCCGAAAGACTAAAGAGATCTTTAGGAGAATTGTTAAAAAATAAAGAAGATGAAATGGCTTCTGATGACTTAGAAAATGATAAACGTACAGCTTTGGAAAGGAGTAGTGGTGAAGACAAAAAAACGAGTAAAGTTAATAAGAAGAAGAGCAATGATAGTTTGGCAGTTTCTTCGATTGGAATTTCAACTGTTGAAGAAGTATCTAAATCTTTTTGTATAGATATAATTAATGCAAGAATGCAAGAGATTATTTCTATGGTTAAGGCTCAGATTGAAAAATCTGGAGTACCACTTGCTATTCCTGCTGGAGTGATCGTTACCGGTGGTGGTGCAAAAACCTATGGAATCACTGATGTTGTGAAGAAAACTTTTGGAGTAACTTGTAGAATTGGAAAGCCAAGTGGACTTCATGGTATGACGGATGAAATAAATGATACCGAATTTTCCGTTGTACAAGGTTTGATCAAATATGCTGTTGTTGAAGATGTTGATGTGGGTGGAAGTAGAGGAAGGAACCCAGCTTCTCCCGTTATTGATAAAGTAAAAGAATTTATAACCAAATTTTTTCCCAAATCAAATTAGTTTATTTTAGAATTTATAAATATGTTAGTTACTCCTAGTACACAACCAGTAGCGAGGATAAAGGCTATCGGAGTAGGTGGTTGTGGTGGTAATGCAATAAATACAATGATTTCCCAATATAATATTGAAGGAGTCGAGTTTTTAGCAGTTAATACTGATGTGCAAGCTTTACATAATTCTCTTGCTCCAGTTACTATTGCATTAGGAGATACTATCACCAAAGGCTTAGGTGCTGGCGGAAATTGGGAAATTGGTGAAAAGGCTGCAGAGGAAAGTATTGACCAATTACAAGAAGTATTGGCAGGTTCGGATATGGTTTTTATTACTGCCGGAATGGGTGGAGGAACGGGAACTGGGGCAGCTCCAGTTATTGGAAGAATCTGTAAAGAACTTGGAGCTTTGACTGTTGCTGTTGTTACTAAGCCATTCAGATTTGAAGGTAAGAGAAAAATGGATACAGCATTAGAGGGAATTGAAAGATTAAAAGATAATGTTGATACCTTAATTGTTGTACCTAATCAAAGAATTTTAGAAATTGTTGATAAAAATATGTCGTTTCTTGAGGCTATGCGAAAAGGTGATGAGGTGCTTATTCAAGCTGTTCGTGCAATTTCAAGTCTTGTTACTCAAACAGGTTATGTTAATGTTGACTTTGCTGACGTAAAATCAATTATGGCTAACAGTGGTTCCGCTCACATGGGTGTTGGTTCAGCTTCAGGTGAGAACAGAGCTGAAACTGCTGCAAATCAAGCAATATCTAGCCCATTATTGGAGATGTCAATAAATGGTGCTAAAGGTGTTCTTCTGAATATTATTGGTGGAAGCAATATGACAATGCATGAGGTCGATATAGTATCAGAAAAAATACAAAATGCCTGTGATCCTAATGTTGACTTTATCTTTGGTTCTTCGATAGATGAAGAGATGGGAGATGAGTTACAAGTTATAGCTTTGGCTACGGGTTTTGATGCAGATAAAAACACATTAGGTAACAGCTCAGTAAATCAAATTCAAACGAATGTTGTTCCAAAACAGCAATCATCTGTTTCATCACCAACATTAAGTATTTCGTCATCACAGCCTTCTTCTGGAGATGATTTAGACGACTTAGATAAACCTGCTTTTTTGAGGGTGAAACGATCTTAGAAATTGGGAATTTTAAGTGTTGAATTTTAAATTTTTGGATTTTTGTTTGTTTCTGAATTTTAGGTTTAAAATCGCCGATCTCTGCTTTCTTTTTAATTAAGAATTTATAATTTCAATAGTGTGCTATAATTCATTTGGTAAAAGATAATGTAAATCCATATCTTAATGAAACAAAGTAAAAAACTGTTTGATGCTATTAATGATGTAGAAAAGGTACTAATAATTCCATCTACACCAATGGATGGAGACAGTTTAGGTTCAGCAATAGCATTTTATTTGTGGGTTAAGAAAATAGGGAAGGAAGCGGAGTTAATGAGTTTTGAAAATTATGGTGGTCATCGTAACTCAGGTGGAGGTACATTTGAGGGATCTGTGATTGATGCAATAAAAAGTATCACTTCGGAAATGGAAAAACAATTAAAGGAGTTGCGTTCCCAAAATAAGAAAGAAAAAGAGTGGATAAATTATTAACAAGTCTGGTAATATCGGAATATTATTAATATTAACTTATTTAATAGTTTGTTAATTTGTCACATAAGTTTTATTATGAATTTGCATCCTCTGATTACTACGATCTTGGCTATCAAATGGGAAAAACATTTAGGGAGGACTTGAAACGAATAATTAAAATATCGTTTGATAGACTTAAAGAGATAGGAGTAGAAGTTCCTTATGACGAACAATCCATTGATCTTATTAGAGAAATCTTTCCTCAATACTATTCGCAATTTGAAGGATATTCCTCTGGGGCAGGGATAGATATTAGGCACTTTTGGGCACTTTTTTTCAATAACAATATAATCAATTCGAATGATTTGGAAACTAATAATGAAAAATGTACAACTTTAGTCACAAATAAAGGGGAATTATTGGCTCATTGTGAAGATGGAGCACTTAAGACATCAACTGAAGTATGCCTAATTAAAACAAATATTAAAGGAATAACCAAGTTTGAAGTATTTTATTACGGATTTATAGGTGGTGATGCCATTGGTTATAGTGAAAATGGCTTTGTATATGCAGTTAATTCTCTATATTCAAATATTGGAAATAAGCACGGTATTTTAAAAGATATTGTGGCTAGATATTTAACAGATGCAGATGATTTCGGAGATGTTCAAAAAAGAACCGAATTTATAAGTAAATACAAAATGCTTGGGGAATATAATTACAATTTTGTAAGTAAAGAGGGGAGACTCATGAATATTGAAAGTACTGAAGCTGAATTTGATATTAAATTCCCAGAGACTCCGTTTGTTCACACGAACCATTATCTTGGGAGACTAAAGAAATATGAAGCTGTTGAAAAGTATCGAGTTTTTCCACATAGGAGCAAGAGAGAAATTGATTCATTTAATCGTTATAATTATGCAATTAATAATTTGAAGAGTTCAATGAGTGTTAAAGATTTAAAGGATCTATGTTCAGAGCATAAGAGCAAAACTTGTTCTGATTTGTATAATTATTATACTGACGCTGTGGTAATCGCAGATATCGTTAACAAAAAATTTATAGTTAATCTAGTGAGAGAAAAAAATGATGGATGGATTGAATATTGTATGAATTTCAGAAGTTAAATGGAAGAAAATGTACAGATTGAATTACTAGCCTCGAATAAATTTGTTGTTTCTTTTTTATCACCTATCACTTATCACTTCCGCCTGTCCCTGCCTGACGGTATTAATACTGTCAGCTGCGTAAATTTCACATATATCCCTTATCATCTATCTCCTATCACTTATTTAAACAAGTCCTGCTTTAATTCTTCTTAAACCATTCCCAATATTCTCTTGTTTGAAAATTTTGAAAATTTTTCCATTTTCCCCAATTTTCCCTGTATTCTCTACGTGGGGTCCGCCACAAAATTCTGCGGAAAAACGATTATCAGTAATGTCTTTATTTTTACTTACAATATATACTGATACAATTTCAGGATATTTCTGTCCAAACTCCATTTCTGCTCCTAATTTTTCAGCTTCAACTTTTGGCATTTCATGTCTTGTTACCAAAAGATTTTGTTTTATAACGTTATTGACTATTTCTTCAATCTTATTAACTTCGTCTTCGGTAAGCTTTCGATCAAAATTAAAATCTAACCTTAATCTTTCGGCAGTAATGTTACTTCCTTTTTGGACAATGCTTGGATCAATTGTTTTTTTTAATGTTGCAAGAAGCAGGTGATGAAGAGTATGAAGTTTGGTAATTTCTTCTGTTGTGTCGGCTAATCCACCTTTAAATTTTTTGTCAGCTCCTGCCTTCGACTTTTCTCTGTGTGCTTTTTCAGTTTCATTGAATTCAGAAATAACTTTTACAGCCTGATCAACATCAAGATTAAATTCATCAAGTGTCATTTCAATTGGAAATCCATATGTTTCATAAAGATTAAAAGCAGTTTTTCCATCAATAGAATCACTAAACTCTCTGATTTTGCGAATTTGAGTTATTCCCTTATTGAGTGTTTTTTGAAATTTAAATTCTTCTTTTTCAAGTTCCTCCATTATATTATTCTTATTTGTTATTGAAGGGTTATTTTCAAGGTGTGGATAAGCTTTTTTCATTATATTGATTACTGTTTCGGCAAGCTGTGAAGTACACGGAGAAGTAATTCCCAACTTGTTTGCGAATCGAACCATTCTTCGGATATATCTTCTTAAAATATAGCCTTGTTCTTTATTTGAAGGAATTACTCCATCAGCGAGTATGAAAGTTGAAGCACGTGCGTGATCAGACAAAATTCTAAAAGAGGACGTAAATTCGTTGTCCTTTTTATTTGTTTTGTATTGTTTTCCACTTAATTGTGAAATCTTATCAATAAGTCCCTGAAACATGTCAGTTTCAAAAATATCAATTACATTTTGTGCAATCATAACTGTACGTTCAAATCCGGCACCAAAGTCTATGTTTTTATTTTTAAGCTTTTGCCAACGTAAGTCATTGTCCAATCGGTATTCCATAAATACATTGTTAGAGAATTCTATGAATCTTCCAGAATCATCATTTATATGGTATTCAGTTTGTATTTTTTCAATATCTCTTAAATCATAAAACATCTCTGATGTTGTTCCACCTAATTCGTTTGGAGCGTGTGCTCTTTCCCACCATCCTTTTCCTACAGCAGTGTAGGGGAATAATCGATTGTTTTTGTTGGCAGTGCCTTGTATTTCAGGAACCGCATGAATGTCATCTGAATATTGTGCAACAACACCATATTTTTTAAATTGTGCTTTCCATAATTCGATTGCTTCATCATCTCTTGGAATTTGCTCGTTTCCTCCCCATACTGAAATATACATTCTTTCTGGGTCAAATTTCAGATATTTGATATATAATTCCATGACCCACTCAATTTGTTCTTTTTTGAAATAATCCCCAAGAGACCAGTTTCCCATCATTTCAAATACAGAGGTATGTCTTCTATCTCCGATTTCTATCATTTCGTCATAGTTTGTACGAATACAACGTTGAATATTACATAAACGTCTTCCTTGAGGATGTGGTTGTCCCGATAAATATGGTGCTATTGGAAACATCCCTGAATTAACAAAAAGTAGTGTTGAGTCAACATTTGGAACAAGAGATGTATTTGGAATTTGAAAATGGTTTTTAGGTTCAGAAGTCCAAAAAGAGGTAAATATTTTTCGAATTTCAAGAGAGGATAACATTTTTGTGATCAATAATTTAGTATAGAAATAGGTAGAATGCTATATATTTTAGCATTTTTTATGCAAATCATGCAATATTCTCCAATTTCATTTACCTTTATTTAGCAACTTTGATAGAAATTGAACTACTTGTATAGTTTTTGATATCGGTTTTGGCGATAGCTTTTAATGAGTAATTTCCATTACTTAATTCATTAATGTCTAGTGTAGTTTTCCATTTCTCGTTAGAGTCTTTCGTGCAATTCATTGTTTGTACTATTGTTCCCCCTTGATTTGTAATTACAAGCTCTATTGAACTAACTTTTGATCTATCTGCACCTCCAACTGTAATTTCTACATATTCAGTTCCAGAACTTGTAAATGTTGTTCCGCTAGTTGGTTCGGTAATACTAAGCGATACATCATAGGTTTTTATTGTTTGAATTGAAACAGAGGCACTTCCTTTTCTAAGGCCGTTATCAGTTACTACGACTGAAAGAGAATGATTTCCTGTAGACAATGTGGAAGGAATGTTAAAAGTAACTGAACCTGGATTACCTGCTACTGAACTTCCTGGCACGGGATTATTATCAATAAGTACATCAACAGCAATAATTGGCTCTAGCGAATTTACTGAGTATGAAACTGTTAATGATTCACCAATAACAAATTTCATTTGGTCAGTTGGAGAGGCAATTGCAACTATTGGTTCATTATTTGCACCAAGTCCAAGTGGGCAAACATCTGCTTCGGGAAGTTGAAATTTATATATGAAATCATCAACGCCAATTTCGTTAAGTGATGCAATGGTTCCTTTGTTTTCAACTAGCCATTTTTCCCAAGTTGCTGTTTGTAGAGTATTTGCAAGAGGTAAATCAATAACATATACATCTTTTACTAAGTTCATTTTTCTTGCTTCAACTTCGTTTGATGCTATTTTATTGTTTAACGTACAGATTGCAACCATTTTATGGCTATTGTCTTTTTCTGGGAGCTTTCCTGAGATAAATACTCCTGTTGTTTTTCTGCAGGAATTACTCGAATCTGCT
>ENA-UOWE01001070-UOWE01001070.1-activated-sludge-metagenome-genome-assembly--contig:-NODE-1070-length-35711-cov-6.077434_pt1 | contig 35711 bp, 36 predicted proteins | sample MGYA00249841_ERZ761562 | MGnify/ENA primary metagenome ERZ761562 (study PRJEB28883, sample SAMN05720200) | activated sludge metagenome | isolation source: Anaerobic digester | place: Japan...
TTTGTTTCATGGATGGATGACAGATATTTTACCATAGAAGGATATCATCTTGTTGCCGCTCATCTTGATTCATCGGGGGTTCCTGATGATTCGTCATTATCATATTCCACAGGCGTTTCTAATCCGGCTTATATCGGTAAAATTATGGGAATCCCTATGACTTATCTTCCTTCGGCTCTGGGTTCATCTCTGCTGTACTATAATGACGGCGGAGCGCCATATGGAGCGGTCTTTTTGTGGTATGATTACAGGAATAATTTGAAGGAAGTTTTTTATAAGACTTTGGTTCATTGATGAAGGCTGTATTAACTTTAGTATTTTTATTATTTCAGCAGGAAGATCCCGGATTTTATGTGTCAGTCGAGGAAATTGCTTCTCCGCTTCATTATTCTCTATATAAGATTGAAATCTTCAGAGATTCTTCCGGGCAGTTTATTAAACTGATAAATTATAAGGGAAGGAACTTTAAAAAGACTATTGATCCTGAATTATATCTTAACGTAGTATCAAAATTGACGCGTCTTGGAATAAAACAGCTTGTTACCGATTATTCGGTACAATCTTCATCCGGATATTATATAGTAGAGTTTAAATCCGGAAATCATCAAAACCGTGTACTGATTGAAAATAACCGCTTCAAAGCCGTAACTTCTGTAGATTCACTCGCAATAATCCGTTTAATAAGAAATACAGCTGATTTGACTTTGTATGATATGAGAAGCCGTTAAAATTATTATCATTTTTAATAAATGAAGTAAAATATCGATTGACATTTCATTTTTGCAGGGATTCAAAGGTATGATATCGTCTTCCGGATTTATAACGGATAAGATTTCCTTCCGCTGCTGATTTAGAGCGGATGGTACCAATACTATGGGGGATAAAATGTTTAAAAAAATTATGGCTTTTTCCGCTCTTTTCCTCTTCTTTGCAGGTGCGTCTATCGCGCAGGAAGATGTTGAAGAGGTTACTAAAGACAGTCCGAATGAAGCAGTAGGAACTGATGCTCCGGCAGATAGAGCAGTTACAACAGAAACTAAAGCAGAAGGTGATGCCGCTGCGGAAGTTAAAACTGCACCTGAGCAGACAGCTAAGACTTATTTTGACGGCGTTACAACTTATGCGAACAGCAAAGTTAAGTTTCAGCTTTTTACTTCTGATAACTTTTATGCTGACAAAATTTTCTACAAAACAAATGACGGACAGGATACTGAATACACTGCTCCTTTTTCTCTTGATGCCGAAGGAAAATATTCTGTAAAATATTACGGAGTTGATAAAGTCGGCAACAAAGAAGACGAAAAGATATTCAGAGTTGTAATAGATAATACTGCACCGGTTGTTTCTATTGCTACTAAATCACCGATTGTTCTTGTGAATAATGTTTATTATACAACAAGTGCGAACAGATTTACTGTTACCGGTTATGATGCTCTTTCCGGTTTTTACATGGCTCTTTATTCTCTTAACGGTACAGAGTCAACAGAATATGCTACAACATTTTCTTTCAATATTGCAGGTGATGCAGAATTAAAAATAGCTTCTGAAGATAATGTTGCAAACAAAACAAATAAATTTTCAATTAAACTTCCTCAGGCTGACGGAACTGAAACTCTTTCTGAAGTTGAATCTCTGAAGGTTTTCGTTGACAATGTTCCGCCTACAGTGGCAATCACTCCTGATAAACCGCTTATGGACAAGCTTGGTAAAAAAGTTGCATCTACTGAATATAAATTTGCTGTTACCGGCGAAGATAAAGAATCCGGTTTGAAGAAAATTCTTGTTCGCGTAGATGGGAAAGGCGAATTTGCTCTTTATGAAAAAGAAATTCAGTTTGTATCAAACGGAGATCATTTCATTGAAGCAAAAACTGTTGATGCAGTCGGCAACGAATCATCAATAGCAATACTTCCAGTTTATATCGATATAGTTCCGCCTAAGTCTGAATTGAAAGCTGTAACTGAATAATTATTGAATAAAAACCCCGCGAAAGCGGGGTTTTTAATTAGCAGAGATTATTTCTGATATTACGTTTCATTTTCTGTATCAAGTTTAGATTTATGCGATTTCCAGAGTTTAAAGTATTTTTTTGATTTTAAAGAATTATCCATAAGATCGTATATAACACCTATATTGTAAAGTGATTCAATACATGTTTTATCTGTGTTGTAAGCTTCATTGAAAGCATGTATTGCTGCTATGTATTTTTTTTGATAGAAGTATGATAATCCGAGGTAAAAATGAGCTTTGGAGAAATGTTTGTCGAGTATGCATGCTTTTTCTAATTCTTTTTCTGCTTCATTAGTTTTTCCCTCTTTGTAAAGATATAATTTCCCGAGACCGTAATGACCTAAAACAAAAGATGGACTCAATCTTATTACTTCATTAAAAAATTTTTCAGCATTATCATAATTTCCTGAAATGGCTTCTTTTTCTCCCAAGCGGTAGAGTTCAGACGAATTCTCGCGCGGATATATTGTTGAATGCAGTGATAAACAGGTAATTGATAATTGAATTATTCTTATAGATCGTGTAAAATAACGCATAATGCTTCTTTAATGGTATTCTCTTTTTTAAGTCAATTCTAATATTTATTGACAAGGATAATCGCCATATTATAGTTAGGAAGCAATAAATGTATATGCTCAAAGGGGGTATTCCGATGGTAGACGCGACTTACTGCGCGTTAGGCTCGAAGGTTAATTTTAATAAAGCTTTACGCCATTTTTTTAAAGTTACCGAAGCAGTTGATGAAGTTGAAGAAAAGAATAATCTTGCAGATATGATTAATATCGCTTTGGAAGAAGGAGAAATGGTTTCAACGCAGATTCTTCCGCTTGTAAGCGCTGTGCTGAAAGACAAGTTTCAATATCAGTATGGTTCATTTGAGCTTCAGAAGAATACAGATGATTTTACTAAGATATCATCGGAAACATTAAAGTGGACGGCTCTTGATATAGTGCTTCTTTATTTTGATCCTAATTCACATGTTTCAATTATAAACCCGAAAGATAATTCTGCATGGAGTAAAATCCGTGAAATCATGAGTGAACATCTCGTTGTTGTTTATGCTAAATATCTGAAAGAAGAAAGTGATGGAAAGATAGAAAAAGAGGCTATAAAAGCCATTGAGGAAATGCTCGGCGGCAAGGATATTTTTATAAACAAAAAGTTTGTTGATGAGAATGTCCGTCCTGTTGTTGCGGCAAAACCAAAAGTTGCCGAGGCCTCGGAAGTTTCTTCCGGTTCAAAAAGATCTACACCTAAATATTCTGTTCAGGTTACTAATGAATTATTTCATAACGGTAATGTCGAAGCATGGAAAAAAATTATTGAAAGTTATAAAACAAAATATCCGGGTCTTGAAGTTAAAGTATTTTATGAGGGTGAAGCGATCAATGATCTTAATACCCTCTTTAAATGGGGAAAAGTTAAACACCATGGACTTATATTTATCCAGGTTGTCGGAGATGATATTAAAGGTGTATCTAAACTTCAGAAATATCTTTTTGAAGGGGCCAGTCAGCGTTTTGAACAGTTTCTTCATGGGCCTGTCGGAAGCGTACTAAATTTATTTTGATTGAGGTAGCAAATGTCTGATATGATATTTTTTAATAAAAATCTGGAAAAACTTGATGAAGAGCGCAAGTCCCAGCTTGGAATCCGTGGCAGAAGAGTTGTTGATCTTGCAGAAATGGGTCTGCCGATTGCTCCCGGTTTCATTATTGATTCTGAGATGACAAGGAAACTTCCTGAAATTAATATTAAGGAAGAACTTAAAGAAATGATTTCACTTCTTGAAAAAGAAATGAAGAAGAATTTCGGAGACCCGAAAAAACCTCTTCTGCTGAAGATTGTTCTTAGTTCTGATTTGAACGTACCATTTTTTCCTTCAATTCATAATGTTGGTCTGAATATGGATACAGTTGAAGGTTTCGCCCAGATGACTTCAAAAGAGTTTGCATATGGCGAATTTGCGTATATGCTAAAGGGAATCGGTTCTAAACTATATGGTGTTGATGAAGAGTCTTTTTCTTCAATGAAGCTTTTGAAAAGCAAAAAGTTTTCAATTGATGAAATGAAAAAAAAGATTAATGATGATTTTAAACTGATTGAAGAAGATTTGTCATGTGATGTTTACGATCAGTTGGTTGCTGTTTTAAAAAAGGCAGCAAGCGAGTATTGTGATTCTGATATTGACGTTGACAATTCGATGTCAATTATGGTTCAGGCGATGGTTTACGGGAATATGGGAGAACAGTCTTTCTCCGGTTCTTATTATACCAGGAATATCGTTACTGGCAAAGACGAACTTCAAGGCAGTTTTTTGCAGAATTCATTTGATGTTGATTCGTCTTCTGCAAAAGATATTCTGAAAATTGATAAAAAGTTTTTAGATAAACTGCAGTCTGTCGGTAAAAAAGTTGAAGAGAATTTTAAGGAACTTAGAAATATCAAGTTTACTATAGAGCAGGGAAATCTCTGGCTGGTCGAGCAGAAGGATGTCGACGATAAAAGTACGCAGTCTCATCTTAAAACTCTTCTTGATCTCCATTCAAAAAAAGTTATAGATGATAGATTTCTTGTTAAAACTATGAAGCCGGTTCAGCTTAATGAGCTTCTCCACCCGATTATTGATCTTGCTTCCGTTAAATCAATCAAGAAAATTCAAGGTGGAATTTCCGGTTCTACCGGAGCTGCTGTAGGCCGCGTGTTTTTCTCAACCGAGAAGATACTTGAAGAATATAAACGTGCTATCATGGGCGGTAAGGATAAGAATCTTATCCTTGTAATGTCTGCAACTTATGCTGAAGACGTAAAAGCTATTGAGGTTGCACAGGGTGTAATCAGTAATGAAGGCGGATATTCTTCTCATGCACCTGTTGTAGCACGAAGCCTCGGTAAGGTCGCCATGGTAATGCCAGAGCTAAAAATTAAGGGCAATTCTTTCACTGTTGGCGGAGTTACTGTGAAGGAAGGAGATTATATATCTATTAATGTTCCGTATTATGAGGCTCCGACGATTTATTTCGGCAAAGCTTCATTGATAGAACCTAATTTCAAAGATAATGGATTGTTTGAATTCATAAATGTTGCGCAGAAATTTCTTGGTGATTTCGATGTAAGAGCTAATGCGGATCAGCCTAAAGATGCCGAACTCGCAAAACTTTTTAATGCAAAAGGAATAGGTCTGTGCCGTACTGAGCATATGTTTTTTAACGAAAAACGAATTATGCGTTTTAGAGAAATGATTCTTGCAGAAGATGAGAAATCAAGAAGAAAAGCTTTGGATGAATTGAGACCTATGCAAAGGTCGGATTTTTATGAGTTATTTAAAATCATGCAGGGTCATCCGGCCACAATAAGACTTCTCGACGCTCCTCTTCATGAGTTTCTTCCGCGTACAGAAGATACTATGCAGGAATTCGTAACTTACATGACTTCGAGAAATAAGGCACTAAAGCCTTCCGACATTAAACAGCGTTGTACTGATCTTTCTGAAATGAATCCGATGCTCGGTCATAGGGGCTGTCGCGTTGCGATAACGTATCCTGAAATATATGAAATGCAGTGCAGGGCGATATTTGAAGCTGCGTGTATGCTCAAAAAAGAAGGAGTTGTCGTTAAACCCGAAATAATGATTCCAATTGTAATGAGCGAGCAGGAGCTTAAGTTTATTAAAAACGGCAAGAAAATCGAGGGTAGATCTGTAAAAGGGATTCGTGATATAAAAAACGAAGTTATTGAAGAATACGGAATTGATGATATAGAATATTCGGTAGGTTCAATGATTGAGCTTCCTGCTGCTGCGTTAAGAGCAGGTCAAATAGCCCAGTTTGCTGAGTTTTTCAGTTTCGGAACGAATGATTTAACACAGACTACTTATGGTCTCTCGCGCGATGATTCTAATTCTTTTTTCCCAAGCTATACGCTTTATGATCTTTTTAAAGCCAATCCATTTCAGGTGCTTGGAGATGAAGTTAAGGAGCTTGTTGGGACAGCTGCGCTGAGAGGACGTTTAACAAGACCTAATTTAAAGCTCGGCCTATGCGGAGAGCATGGAGCTGATCCGGAGAATATAGCTTTTTGTATGAAAGCCGGATTAAATTATGTTTCTACGTCACCTTACGCAATTCCGCTTGCCAAATTAGCAATTGCGCATTATAATATAGATAATGATGAAAAATAAGAGGATTTAATGGCGGGCATAACTAAAGAAATGACTTTCGGTGAATTGATTCAAAAGCATCCTAATGCGGCAGGAATACTTGGAGCCTATGGGCTCCATTGTATAGGCTGTCATGTTGCTGTATTTGAGACTATTGAGCAAGGAGCAAAAGCTCATGGCCTTGATGACAATGCAGTAGAGCAGATGCTGAAAGACTTAAATGAGAAAGCATAAAAAAAAGCTGCCGAAAGGCAGCTTTTTTTTTGGTGAGGGAAGGATTCGAACCTTCGAAGGCAACGCCGAGAGATTTACAGTCTCTTCCCTTTGGCCGCTCGGGAACCTCACCAATGAGCTGGCTAGAGGACTTGAACCCCCAACCTACTGATTACAAATCAGTAGCTCTACCAATTGAGCTAAGCCAGCACGATATAAGACTTTATTTAAGATGGCAACAAAACTGTCAAGATTTTTTGATGATAAAATTGTCTAATTTTTTAATAACCTAATTATTTATTGATTAGCTCTCAATAATTTATAAATAATAACTGTTTGACAAAATGTCAGTTAAAAAAATACCCTTTAGAATAAATTGAAACTGTTCGATTGTTATGTTAAGGATGTTTGTTGGTAAAATGCGCAAGTTTTTCTTACTTTTATTAATTTTTTTGCCGTTTATTTCTTTGGCTGAAACACGCTTCGTTTCTATCAAAGAATGTATAGATATAGGAATACAGAATAGTCCTGACGTGGCCATTGAGTTTGAGAATCAAAAAATCGCCGAAGCTGGTCAAAGAAAGGTTGAATCGCTAAAAAAACCTTCTGTGTCATTTGACACACGTACAATTACCGAAAAAATTGATACAGATTCTGAAGAGAAAGAACGATCCAAATCTCTTCAGTTTTACAAGCTTGAAGATTATAAAATCGGTTTGTTTTCGGGTGTAAGCGCGAGATATAAGTTGCTTCATCCTGATTATTCGAGTAAACTTGATTTATCCAAGAAAAATGTAGAGCTTGCAAGATTATCTGAATATATTAAGAAATCAGAAATTATTCTGAGTATAAAAAAGGCATATTATAATTATCTTCTTTCAAAACATATATCTGCGCTTAAGGCCAAGATTGAAGAAAATTATAAGAAAAGACTGAATGTTGTTTCTGTATTGGTTAAAAACGGAGAAAGGCCGATTCTGGATTTAAGTACTGCTGAAGTAAATTATGCCAGGGCGTCTCTTGATTACCGAAAAGCTAAAAATGATCAGGATTATAGAAAAAAGGATCTGCTTGCCTCCATGGGCATTTTTGAAGTAGTCGAAGGTGACTATGATTTTATGGATATTGATGAAGTAAGCGAGTTTACATTGAGTCTTGATTCAATTCTTGAACTTGCAGACAATAATTCTCCTTTGCTTATGGTTGCTAAGTATAAAAAAGAAATGAGCCGTTTGGAGATTGCTATTTCAAAAGCCGGTGATAATCTATCAGTTGACGTTGTAGGTTCTCTGGGTTATCAAAATGATACTCTCTACAAGCGTAAATATATGAAAGAAAATACAGATAAGAAGAACTGGAACTTGATTTATTTGCTGAATATAGTAGCATCTATGCCCCTTTATACCGGAGGAGCATACTCGGCTTCTGTAGATGAGTCTATTGCAAAATACAATAAAGAAAGTTATAATGAGCTAAGTGTATCAAATGATATAAAGAAAAAGATTTCCGCTACATATTCTTTGATGGTTGTAATGATGGATCAGATGAAAATTTCCAAATTAAACGTTGAAAATGCAAGAACTAATCTTAGATTGGCGCAGTTGAGTTATGATAGCGGAACAGGTTCTCAGTTAACATTGCAGACAGCCGAATATTCTTTATTCCAATCTGAGATGGAAATTTTAAGTTCTAAATATGAATATCTTCAAAATCGTGCTGTTCTGGCAAATATGATTGGTGTTGATGAGGAATTGCTGTGCAAAAAATAAAGAAAAAATATTTCCTGATACTTCTTATTATTATACCTGTTGTAATTATTGCTTTTAAGTTTTGTTCAACCAATAAAGCTGTAATCTATGAATATGCTAAAGTTTCTTCTGGTGAAGTATCTAAAACAATTGCTGTACAGGGCAAATTGGATTTATATGAATCATTTCTTGTATCAAGCCAGGTTCAGGGGTCTGTTGTAGGTGTTTACGCTGATTTTAATGATATAGTTTCAAAAGGCGAGAAGCTCGCATCAATTGAATCGTCGGTTACGGATCAAAAAGTTTTTTCTTATGCAGAAACACACAGAAAAGCAAAATATGAACTTGAAAGTCAGCGTGAATTTCTTGAAAGTAAAAGGAATCTATATTCGGAGAGTTTGATTTCGAAGAAAGAATTGGATTTAGCTCAAAGAAGCTACAACCTGGCATTAGCCAATTATGATTCCGTTAAAATTACGTATGAAACTATTTTGGAAGAACAGCGTTCAAAAATAGTTTTTTCGCCTACGAGTGGTATAATTATTCAGGTTTGGGCAGAAATTCGTAAACCTGTTAATGGTGGTACGCCGCTTTTTCTGATAGCGCCGACCCTCAAGAAAATGAAACTTATAATTGATGTTGATGAATCTGATGTCGGAAAAGTTTCAAAAGGTCAGCAGGTTGAATTTTCTGTTAGTGCATATCCCGATGAGAAGTTTTATGGTACTATTGAACAGGTCAGAATGAACCCTAAAACCGTAAACCAAATTGTGACATATGAATCGTTGGTTATTTGTGATAACTCAAAGGATTTACTTCGCCCTGGTATGACTGCTTCTGCAGTCGTTAAAATTGATCGGAAAGATTTGGTATTACGTGTACCGAATCAGGCTTTTTCAGTAAATCCGGAAAAATTTACTCCTGAACCGGGAGTACGTTATTTATGGGTAAAGAGATCAATTACTGCAGGGTCAAAGCCGATAAAAAGGGTTAAAGTTGTAACTGGTGTTGAGGGTGATTTTTTTACTGAAGTAATGAAAGGTTCGCTTAAGGATGGCGATGAGGTTTTAATTGGTTTTTATCAGAAAGAAATGGATTGATCATGTCTCTAAAAAAAGTCATTGAGATTAAAGATTTATTTAAAACTTACGGCAACGATGAAGAGACGGCTGTTAGAGCTCTCAAAAATGTGAATATTAATATTTATTCCTCGGAATTCGTATCCATAATGGGTCCCTCAGGATCCGGTAAAACAACCTTTATGAATATTCTCGGTTTTCTTGATGTTCCGACTTCAGGACAGTATTATATTGACGGAATTGACGGCAGTCATCTTTCAAGTGATGCACAGGCAGAAATCCGGAACAAAAAAATTGGTTTTGTTTTTCAAGGTTTTAACCTTCTGCAGAGAACATCAGCTTTGGAGAATGTTATATTGCCGCTTTATTACAGAGGCAATATAGACTCTAAGACTATGCATAAAAAAGGCATGGAAATGCTTGATATCGTAGGTCTTTCTGCTAGAGCGGGTCATCATCCTAATATGCTTTCCGGCGGGCAACAGCAGCGTGTTGCTATAGCAAGAGCATTGGTAAATGATCCTGCTATAATTCTTGCGGACGAGCCGACAGGGAATCTTGATACGAAGACTACAAATGATATTTTAAATTTGTTCACTCGTTTGAATGATGAACTTGGTATAACCATTATTATTGTAACTCATGAACCGGATGTTGCCGACTTTACCAAACGAAAAATTGTATTCAGAGACGGCATAGTAATTAGAGATGAAAATGTAAAAAAGAGAAAGAAGGTCGGTTATAACAGGGATAAATTTGAGTAATGATTCTTGATTCAGTTGCATCCTCTTACAAGGTATTGCGCGCAAATAGAGCGCGTTCTATCCTTACCAGTTGCGGAATTATTATCGGAATTGCTTCGGTAATTATGATGATTGGACTTGCTTCAAGTGCCCAAGTTGCAGTAAAAAACAAAATATTTTCTTACGGTAAAAACGGAATGTCGGTAGTTCCGAGACTTGGCGGAAAACTGCTTACAAAGAGAGATGTTCCGGAACTTAAGAAATACAGACAATTTAGATATGTTTCACGTGTTTTAGCTCAAAAAGATATTTTAGTAAAGTATAGAAACAAGAGCCAGATTACACGTATTTACGGTACCGATAATGATTTTCTATTTTTACAAGGCCGTAAGCCTTTATTCGGAAGAATGTTTACTGACGATGAACTTGTTAGAGGCGATAAAGCTGTAATACTAGGTGATTCCGTAAGAATTAAATTTTTTGGTTTTTCAGATCCCACTGGAAAAATTATTTTTATAAGCAATCAACCTTTTCGTGTAATAGCATCACTTTATCGAAAAGGTACATCATTAACTGGTGAAGATTTTGATAATATTTGCGTAGTGCCCGCAAAAACTTCTGAGTATAATCTCGGATTTTCGCCTTATTCGGCAGTCATTTATGCTTCTGCAATTGATGAGAAGACTTTTGGTGAGGCTGTAACTCTTGCTGATTCATATTTTAGAGGTATTCATTCTCTTAATGCAGAGGATCCTAGTGATTTTGATATTGAAACAAATTCAAAGAATCTTGAAATAGCGGATAATATTTCAAGAACTCTTACGTATTTGCTGATTGCAATAGCCTCAATATCATTGATTGTCGGCGGAATAGGTATTATGAATATTATGTTGGTATCAGTAAATGAAAGAACGCGTGAAATAGGTATTCGTATGTCTATAGGTGCAAAAAAAAGGGATATTTTGACGCAATTTTTGACAGAGTCTGTCATACTTTGTTCTTTCGGGGGTATTCTGGGTATTTTATTCGGATTAACCGGATACTTCTTTATCGCATTTTATTTAAATTGGGCGTTTGTTTTTTCTCCTTTATCGATAATTATTTCATTTTCGTTTGCTTTTGCTGTTGGTATATTTTTTGGATTCTACCCCGCAAAAAAAGCATCAGATTTGAATCCAATAGAAGCATTAAGAATGGAATAAAATTATGCTTAAAGACATATGTGCCGATAATGTAATGACAGGTCGTACTGCCACTAAAAATATAAGTATAAAAATTATTCTATTTTCTTAATTTATCTATAAAGACATAATCCGTACACTGCCGATATTATTTGTATAATACGGTTCCATGATAATGGAAAAAGGAGATAAAAGTGGCGGATTTTAAAGAAATTGACAGGTTTAAGCGTTTTCTAAAAGTAGAAAAAGGATTATCTTCAAACTCAATTTTCTCGTATACGTATGATTTGAAAAAGTTTAATGCTTTTCTTGAAGATTCAAATAAAAACATCATGAGCGCGAGCCAGGATGACATAAAGAAATTTTTGTCATTTGAGAAGACAAAGCGAAATAATTCAAGCCGCACACTTGCAAGATCTCTAGCAGCAATAAGACAGTTTTACAACTATGTATCAATAACTCTTGAAGTTCCCAATCCCACAGAAAAAATAGAGACACCGCAAATACGGAAGTCATTACCCGATTTTTTGAGTACCGAAGAAATAGATAGATTATTCAATTCTATTTCCGATGATGATCCTTTTGAATTGCGCGATAAAACAATGTTTGAACTTCTTTATTCATGCGGCATGAGAATCTCTGAAGCAATTGAAATAAAAATAATGGATATTGATTATGATTCACGTTTTATAAAACTTTCCGGAAAAGGAAACAAAGAAAGAATCGTGCCGATTGGACTTCAGGCTGTAAAAATGATTAAACTATATGTTAAAAAATCAAGAGGAGAAATTCTCGGTAAACGAGAAAGTGAATTTCTCTTTATAAGTAAAAAAGGATCAAAGCTTAACCGTAAAAGTGTCTGGAGACTACTTAAAGGATATGTTGACAGAACTAATATCAAAAAGAATATAACTCCGCATACTCTTCGTCATTCTTTTGCTACTCATTTGATTGAGAATGGTGCGGATCTCCGTTCAGTTCAGGAACTTCTTGGCCACATGGATATATCTACTACTCAGGTTTATACGCATCTTGCAAAGAAAAAACTACAGGAATTTCACAGTCAGTTTCATCCAAAAGGATAATCGTGAAGAAATATTTTGCTATAGCTTTATCTTGCCTAATACTTTCTTGTTCTCCATCCGCTTTGCGCGTAAAGCAAAGCGGAAAATATTCATCATCAGATTATAAAACAATAGATGTAAGAATAATTGCGGGAGCAGAAAAGATTAATATATTTTCATCAGCAAAACTTGATTCAAAATCATTTTCTACAGCCTTAACTTCAAAACGTTCAATAGATATTAAATCATCAGAAGTTAAGTCCGAGATGTTGTTTAAATCATCCGATGGTATTATCGGAGTTAACGGTGTGAAGTACCGCGGTTCACTAATCATTAGAAAAATTGCAAATAGAATTGAAGTCTGTAACAGAATATCTCTTGAAGATTATTTGAAAGGTGTAGTCTCATCTGAAATGAGCGGTAACTGGCACATTGAAGCCCTTAAGGCTCAAGCAGTTGCGGCAAGAACTTATGCCGTATATTTCTTGAATAAAAAATCTAATATTAATTATGATCTGGATTGTACAACCAGTTTTCAGGTTTATAAAGGGTATACTTCGGAAAGTAAGTCGGGTAATACCGCTGTTGATAAAACTTCGGGTCTGATAATGACTTATGAGGGTGAACCAGTGTTGTCATTTTTCCATTCTACATGCGGAGGGTGGACCTCTGATAATGGCAATGTGTGGTCAGGCAAGAATCTCCCATATCTTAAAAGAATTAAGTGTGAGTATTGTTCTGATTCTCCAAAATATGAATGGAAAGAAAAGATATCAGTAAACGAAATAAAGTCATTACTTGAAAAAAACGGAAAACAATCCGGAAAAATTAAATCAATTAACCTTAAACGTTCTTCTGAAAGAGTAATATCTGTAATTATACGTCATTCGAGCGGTGAAATATTACTTAGCGGAAATGAGTTTAGGAGACTAATCGGTGCTGAACGATTGAGATCATTATATTTTACAACAAGTGTCAGCGGAAAAAATATAGTTTTTGACGGAAAAGGCTGGGGGCATGGTGTAGGAATGTGTCAGTATGGTGCCAAAAGACTAGCGGAAAATGGAAAAGAGTATTCATTTATTTTGAAATATTATTATTCCGGTGTTAATGTTAAAAAAGGGTACTGAGTGATTTGGCGAAAATGACTTGACGTAATAAATATTGATATTATGATAATTTACGGATTGATATTATGAATATTGAAAGTGCAGACAAAGGAACTTATGCTGTTGTTACTTTTGCGGGATCTCTTTCTAATGAGTTTACCGAGGGTGCACATAAGGAAATTAAGAAGTATCTTAATTTGAAAAGTAAAGATATTATAATTGATATGCGTGATGTTTCCTTTCTCTGCAGTGCAGCTCTTGGTCTTTTGTTTTCCTGTATGAATGAAGCCAATGACAATAGAACAAAATTCGTTGTCAGCGGTTTACGTGATGATATACGGGAATTGTTTGTTATTACAGGTGTCGATCGCCATCTAACAATTTATGACTCGATAGAAGAAGCTGAGAATAATATTCTTTAATGAAAATAATTGTATGTCTGGGAAACCCCGGTGTAAAATATAAATGGAACAGGCATAATGCAGGTTTTCTTGCAGGAGATTTTCTCGTTTCGGAGTTCAATTTACCTCAACCTAAGAAAAAAGGTAATCTGCTTTTTTCTCAATCTCAACAGCTTTCAATTATTTTTCCACAGACATTTATGAATTTAAGCGGCGAAGCCGTTATACCTTTCATGAAAGCTTCAAACTGTGATTTTAATTCTATTATAGTTATACACGATGAACTTGAAATTCCTTTCGGTGATATCAGATTAAAGGATGGCGGTGGCCATAAAGGTCATAATGGAATCCGTTCAATAATGCAGTTGGGCGGAAGCGGAGAATTTAAAAGAATTCGATTCGGTATTGGCCGGCCTGATCCTTCAATGTCTGTAGCAGATTATGTCCTCTCTGATTTTAATAAAGACGAAAAAGAAATATTTCCATCTGCAATGAAAAAAGTAAAAGAGATTATTGAGAATTCTTTTTTATAAAAAGCTTGATAAAATATCACTTCTGTAATATATGTGGAAAACGTTTGCGCGGAGGTGTTTATGAAATCTGTTTTGATTACTGGTTCTGATAAAGGACTGGGATTATCGCTTGCTGTGAAATTTTCTGATAACGGATATGATGTATATGCTGCGCATCTCGAAGAAAAACCTGACAGTTTGATTGAGCTATCAAAGAAAAACAATTCGGTAAAACTGATTCGTATGGACGTTTCTTCTGATGAATCAGTTTTCAAGGCTGTAAGTGAATTTTCCAGATTAAATTCTGATGGTAGTATTGACATTCTTCTCAACAACGCGGGAGTTCATTTTGAAGAATCATACGCTTCTCTTGAAAATGTTGATTTTGATATTGCCTTGAGAACCCATAATATTAATTCGCTCGGTCCGTTAAGAATAGTTAAATCATTTCTTCCATTCGTAAAAAACGGAGATAAAAAGCTGATATTAAATATTTCATCAGAAGCTGGAAGCTTGTCGGATTGCTGGAGAGAAAAAGAGTTTGATTACTGTATGTCTAAAGCCTCAGTAAATATGCAGAGTATACTTCTTCAGAATTATTTAAAAAAAGATAGAATTAAAGTAATAGCTGTTCATCCCGGATGGATGAGAACAGACATGGGCGGATCTAAAGCCGACATCGATTCAAAAGAATCGGCAGACGGAATATTCGACCTTGCTGAAAAAGATTTTGCCCTGAATGATCCAATTTATATGGATTACAAGGGCAAGATCATGCATTGGTAGAACACCAGTTTGCTGCGTTTCTAATAAGCTTTTGAATGTTCTCGTTCTCAAATGCTTTTTTGTCATGACCCGGCGCGAGATATGCAATCCGGCCTTTGCCGGTATCTTTTATCCATAATGCTGGTGAAGATGTTCCGTCTTCAGATGTGCTTTCCATAAGAACTGTGAAAGTATCAAATTCATAAAAGTTGAACATATAAAGTTCTTCATTAAGAGAAAAATTATTTATCCCTTCAGTTATAGAATGTGCTTTTGAAATCATGTAATCAATTTTCTGATAGGGCGGATGACCGATAAATTCTGCACCGATCATTTTACGGAATTCATGATCGTTTTGTAAGGATATTCCGTTATGGATAACAAGAAATCCTCCGCCTGAGTTGATGTAAGACAGAATGTTCTGTATTGACTGACTGGGGATTGTTTTGTCCCATAGATCAAAATAGGATATGGCAGCATCGAAATCTTCAGAATTAAGTTTGTCTAAGTCGGATATTTCATTGGATAAAGTTATTTCAAATCCGTCAGAAAGGACAGATTTGAAATAGTCTTTAATCGCGTCAAAGGGATGGTATGTTGCTTCGGCATTGTTTCCGAAAATAATAATTTTTTTCATAACTTTAGTTTTTCCCAAACTCTGATTCAAGAGCCCCGAGAATAAATGCAACCGGCGCGTTCCAGTTTATAGCTATTTCGTTGCAGGAATAAGCTCCTCCCGCGTCAATATAGCATTTCGCAGGAGAATAATCAAAGTAAGACTGACCGTCTTCTCTTCCCTGATTTGCTCCGCCGGCTATCAGTCCGGGCACAGGAGGTTTTACTCCATCGGCTGAGCTGGGTCTGTGATGCGGCTGAATGACGGGATTTGATCCAAAACCGCCCATAAAACAATAGTTAACTGCATTTCTTCCGAAAATGTAATCCATCATTTCTGATGCCGCGTATAGATATTTTCTATCATTTGTAATACGGAAAGCGTATATCAGAGATATACCGTAGTTAGCGATATCGGAATTGGATCCCCATCTGAAACGTTTATTGATAGGTATTCTATAAGGATTCTTTTTTATTTCAGAAAGAGTATTGTCCGCAAATGAGGTTACTGCTTTTTTTGCGTTGTTTTTAACCGTGATGTTAAATGAATTTTCTATTACAGCTATTGAGTGATATGCAAGCACCGTAAGGTTTTGCCATTCCGCAGGTTTTTTTATTCCGTCAGGTTTTATCATTTTTTCGACATGTTTTGCATATTCGTCTTTTCCGGTGGTTATGAAAAGTTCAGTATATGCAGCGAGGAATTCATCTGAAAAATCCGTATCTTCATAAGGTCCTGAACCGTTGGTATTGTCCGGTTCCTTAATATTTGGATTTGCTTCTGCCCATTTTACGGCTGCTTCGGCACGTTTGATACAGTCAGCTGCATATGTTGTATTATAATCTTTGTATACTCTTCCGGCCTGAGCCATTGATGCAGCAAAGTTCAGTGTGGATGTTGTAGATTTTCCGATTATGAAACGTTCAATCTTGTCATCTTCAGGCATTACCATCGGCGGCCATTGGTTTGTGGCTACTTTAAAGAATACACCGCCGTCTGAATCCTGCATGGTTTTAAACCAGTCAAGTTCATATTTGATTTCATCCAACAGATCGCTTTTCCCGTTTCCGCTTTCCGGAATATTCAGATCATCGCCTATTGCAGAAGGGTAAAGTTCGTACAGCGAAAGTAGAGTCTGGCATGATATTCCGGCGTTGACTATATATTTGCCGTAATCCCCCGCGTCATACCATCCTCCTGGAACGGATTTTCTGCCTTCTTTGCCGACTGTTTTATCATATTGAAGATTTAAATCTGGATGACCGGCGTTGCGTTTCCAGAGACCTGCATGCTTTTCTTTGAGAGGAATAGAGCATCTCTGATAATAAAATGCCTTTACTGAAGCTCTTAGAGTTTCTTTGTTTGCTTCATTTGAAATTTTAAAGGGATATGAATCATCAAGCCCCTTAATTTTAATGATATATTCCCCCGGTTCCTTAAGATCTGTAAAATTTCCGTTTTTTACGTCTTCATTAGAGAGATCCCATATTCCGCGTTTTTCAAGTTTTCCGCTGAAAACTTTTTCACCTCCGACTTTATGAACTTCAAATGAAGATTCATCTGTTCCGACTGCGACACAATATTTCGGAGATTCAGGGTAAAATGCTGTCTGTATTGCCCTGATAGCTTTATCTGAACTGAGTTTTTTGCTTTGTCCGCATGATATCAGTAATAAGAAAGCTGATAAGCATAGGATAATAAATTGTATTTTTTTCATAATTACACCATCCAGTAATTATTGCCAAAATATTCTAATAGCAAACGTTTGCAAGAAAAAAATATCATTGGACTTTTTTTAAAAAATTCTTGAAACTTAATGAATTCTAATGTAACATAATACGGTAACCATTAAATAAGCTTTTCGGAGGTTGGAATGGATCAGAAGGATGAGTTTTCTTTGCGGGAAGCGCTTTTGGTTTATGCTCAGACTAAGATAAAAATAGCCAAAAAATTCCGAAAGGGCATCAGCCGGGAAGATTTTTCTGATTTCGAAAAAGAACTCTCCAGAATAGATAAGATCCTTAAAAGATGCGAGAAAAAGCTCCAGAAAGAAATTTCATGAAACACTCTGATTTCTTAGCGACATAATCAAAAAATTACTCAATTAATCTCAAAAAAGACCGAAATTCAATATGAAAGACTGTATTTTTTGAGAGGTGCCTTTATGATGAGATCACTTTGGACTGCTGCGAGCGGAATGACAAGCCAGCAGTTTCACATCGATACTATTTCCAATAACCTTGCCAACGTGAATACTTACGGCTTTAAAAAGATGAGAGCCGAATTTGAAGATTTGATTTATCAGACTGAACTTATGGCCGGAACTCCAGCGACGGAAATAACTGAAATTCCTACAGGAATTCAGGTTGGTCACGGTGCGCGTGTTTCTGCGACACAGAAAATGTTTCAGCAGGGTTCTCTTCAATCGACAGAGAATAAGACTGATATTGCCCTTGAAGGTGAAGGATTTTTCAAGGTTCTTCTTTATGACGGCAGCGAGGCGTATACGCGCGACGGATCTTTTAAGGTTGACTCTAACCGTCAGCTTGTAACTTCCAATGGTTATCTTCTTGAGCCTCCTGTTGTTCTCCCTGAAGATTTTATCATGGACACTTTAAGCATAAGCAAGGACGGAAGAATTTCCGTAAACGTAATCGGAGATGAAGATCCTGTTGAAGTAGGAACGATGGAAATTTACCGTTTTGTCAATCCGGCGGGACTTTCAAGTATCGGAAGTAATTTATACAAAACAACTGCGGCAAGCGGCGAAGAAATTCCCGGTCAGCCTGGAATGAACGGAATGGCAAAAGTTCATCAGGGTTTTCTTGAAATGAGTAATGTTAAAGTCGTCGAAGAAATGGTTAATATGATTGTTGCCCAGAGAGCTTATGAAACCAATTCAAAAGCCATACAGACTTCGGATTCAATGCTTGCGACAGCGATAGGGCTCAAACGCTGATGAAGGCTTTTTATAAACTGGGTATGATTTTATTGTTTCTGCCGGTATTTCTAATGGCCGACATTAAGGTTTTTTTATATCCCAATGCAGCACATGATTCAAGTGCGGTTAAAGTTTCAGACATAGCATTTGTTGAAGGCGGAAGTGCAGAAAGCGATAACGTCCGTGAAGCCGTCATTGACCGTAAGTATTATTCTGATTCAATAATCGATTTGCGTGAACTTAAAGAAGCTTTAAAAGATATTTCATCCGAGCCCGTTATAATTTACGGCAGCGGGGTCCGGTTGACTCCGAAAGAAAAAGAAGAAAAACCTCCGCGCGAAATTATTGTATTTAAAGGCGATAAGGTTGATGTCGTAGTTAAAAGAAAAGGGATAATTCTAGAATTCATGGGTATTGCCCAGAAGGACGCCGCAAGCGGAGACAGGGTAACTGTTGAACTTGGGAAAAAAGGATATATAAAAGGTATACTGAGTCCGGACAAGGTCGTGGAGATCGGAATATGAAAAAATATTTTATTATATCTGTTATTCTTTTTTCTGTGCTGATTGAAAGCAAAACTTTATGGCGCGATAGAAATATATACTCGTCAGCGGAAGCTGTAAGAGTCGGTGATACCGTAGTGGTTTCTGTTTCTGACTTAAGCAGAATGAAGTTTACTCTAAACATGAAAAGTAAAAGCAATTCTGATATCACTTCGAATCCGGATATTAATCTAACAGGATTCCTTCCAAAGATAAAATCCGACAGAAGTTCTGATAATAATGATACATTAACTGTTGATTCTAAAAATGCTCTCAATATGAATATTGCAGCTGTAATTACGGGAGCTCAGGGCAGAAATTTCGCGATAGCAGGATCAAAAGAATATATAATCAACGGCGTATTTACCAGGTTTGCAGTCACCGGAATTGTAGATCCGGCTCTATTAAACGGCAGTGTAATAAAGGCTGATAATGTAGTTAACTTTCGTCTGGATATTATGAGCACTAAGCGCGGAATAGGAATGAATCTCAATCGCCCCGCTCCGGCTGAAGGGGAGCAGGCTAAAGGTGATTTAACGGAAATAGAGAAGCAGAGAATAATCGTTGATTATATCAATAGAATGCTTGAGGAGCTTACACGTCGATGAAAAAAATAATTCTGACAGTAATGCTGTTTTTACCAATTATACTTTTGGCTGAATCAACAGTAAAGGTCAGAGACTTTTGTTTTATAGACGGTTTAAAAGAAAATCAGTTGATAGGTTACGGGATTGTCGTCGGTCTTCAGGGAAGCGGAGATTCGAAGCTTGCTCTAACTAACGCAAGTATGAAGAATCTATTGAAGAACATGGGAATCAGTGATCCCGATATATTTAAATCGAAAAATGCGGCAGCAGTTTTGGTTACAGCTAAGCTTCCGTCGATCGTCAGAGTAGGCGACCGTATTGATGTTACAGTCGCTTCAATCGGAGATGCCAAATCGCTAGATGGAGGCGTTCTTCTTCAGTCGGCTTTGAAAGGGGCTGATGATGTTATTTACGCTGTTGCGCAGGGCAATCTGACTCTCAAAGAAAATTCGAAAAATAAAATGAAAAGCGTAAAAACAAGCGGATTCGTTTCGCAGGGTGCGCTTGTTGAAAAGAATGTTGAAACAGAATTTATCCAAAACAACTCATTTACTCTTGTGCTGAATGAACTTGATTTCTCGGTTGCTGATGAGCTTTCGAAAATGGTTGAGGAAGAATATCCGGATGCGAAACCTCTTGTGTCACAAAGCGGAAGAATTACTTTTAATTTTCCGGCGGATATTTCACAGAGCGAATTTATCTCGAAAATAATGGAAATGGAAGTTACCCCGAAGTATAAGGCAAAAGTCGTTATCAATGAAAAAGACGGAACAATCGTTATGGGAAGCGATGTCAAAATATCGGAAAGCATTGTTTCAAAGGACGGCTTGACTGTTAAGATTGACGGTCAAACGGAAAAAACTGCTGCGGCAATGATAAAAGAATCTTCAACGGTTAAGGATCTTGTCGATGCATTAAATTACGTTAATGCAAGCGGCTCGGATTTGGTTGCCATTATCAAAGCGCTGAAGGATGCCGGAGCGCTTCATGCGGAACTTGTAATCAAGTGAGGGAATATGGAAGTTAATTTTATTGATCAGGCTTTGTCTTCAAAAGCAAGTTCAAAGATAGAAGATATTAAACGCAAAAGCGGATCTTCAGAATCATCAGATAATTTCGCAGAAATGTTAACTGAAACTATTTCTGAAAAGGAAACAAAGCAAAAGCCTGTTGACAAAAAGCTTATGGACACATGCATTGAAATGGAATCGCTTTTTGTTAAGCAAATGCTTTCTTCTATGAAAAAAAATGTTGATAAGGGAGAATTTCTGCACGGGGGATATGCTGAAGAGATTTTTGAAGATATGCTCTATGATGAGTATGCTTTAAATATGTCCAAAAACTCTAATATGGGTATTGCAAAAAGCCTTTACGAAGAATTGTCCCGCATAAGGTAAAAATGAATATTGCTGTTTATTTGCGAATTGTCGAAGGCCGGAATTACTGCTTTATAGACAAGCTTTCGGAATCCGCACTGGAAGCCGCGTTACGGCTTAAGGATAAATCCGGATTTTCTCTGACTGTTTTTTCCTTCGGTTCCGCAATAATAGAGAAAGAATTAAGAAGGGCATATTCCTGCGGAGCGGATAAAATATGCTTAATTGAATCATCAAAAATAAAATCACCGTTGTCTGAAGCATGTTCCGCACGTATAATTGCCGAACGGAATCAGTCATCTCTTCTTATTCTTCCTGCATTTTCTGAAGAATATTCGTTTTCATCTTTTGCGCCGCTCGCGGCTGAAATGCTTTCTTTTAATTATGCTGAAAGAACAGATTCCTTTGATTATCATGCCGGCGGGATCGATCTTTTTTATGAATGGAAGAATTCCGAATTAAAAATGAAAAGATGCGAACTTCCGCTTGTTGTTTCATACATGGGCGGTATTCCTCTACGTTACCCGATACTAAAGGAACGTATATCAGCAGAAACTGCTCCAATTGACAGAATATCCGATCAGGATATAATCGAGCCGTATTCGCTGATTGAAAGCCGTGCTTCAGATAATAATAAAACATTCAGCATGTCGCCGGAAGAAGCTGCTACAGTTGTTATTGATTTGATGATGGAAAAGGGGATGATAAAAGTATGAAATGCGGAATAATTTGTGAGTCTTATTCCGGTATAAACGGAGAACAATATGAGAATTATTTATCCTTTTTGCGTTCTAAAGGCGATACTGTTTACGCATTTGTAATTAATGATTCTGATCTTTTCAATAGATGCTCGAAACGTTCTGATTATGCAGTCTATCTTAAAGGAATTGATTTCGAGAATATTAAAGAAACAGTACTGCATTTTTCAAATCTGTTTGATAAGTATTCACTTGATAATTTTTCGGGTCTTTCTTCGATTTACACAGATATAATTATTCCTCTTATTTCGCTCAAAAAGGAATTTTCTTTTATACCTAATATCTCAAATACAGCTTTTTCTGATAAGCATCAATTTATCAGACGTTTAGGCGATGGTTCTTCTGAGAGAATTGAGAGCATCACTTCAAAATGCTGTTTTACTTTCGGAACTGAACGGCTTGATAAATATGATTCTGAGACTGAGCCGAAAGCTATTTATGAAGAAATATATGATGAGAATTATAAAGAAGAGACAATAGCAGAAACTCCAAAGCAGCGTAAAAATCAGAAAACCCGAATTTCATCACCGGTTTTAAAATCTTATTTATCTGCCGGAAAAGCTCTTCGTGATCATTCTCGATTTGAAAAAACAATTATACCTGCTGCAAGAAAACTTTCTTGTTTAAGTGCTGTCTCTGTGGATGCCATGAGAGAAGGAATAGCAGGACGCGAAAAATCCATCGGAATCTCTTCAAACTGTATATCACCTGAACTTTATATTTCGGTTGGAGATTCAGGTTCAATTGAACATCTGAATGCGCTGAGATCTGCAAAGTATATAGTTTCAGTAAATCAGGAATCGCGAAACAGGTATTCATATTTTGCAGATCTCGATATTAAATGCGATATTTCAAAATTTTTGCACCGACTTGACGAAAAAATTTCAAAAATACTGAAATTATAGTTTATAATTCCGTATAAGGTGTTGTATGAAAAAAATATATAAAATATCAGCGTTGATTATTATGGTAATCATTTCATCCGGATGTGATAAGAATCCGGCTGAATATCTGAAATTAAAATCTGTTAAAATTGCTGAAGGTAGTGAATCCGGCGGAGAAAAATCGCTTGATGATCTGCTTGAAGAAACAAAGGAATATGAGAAGGAGATTAATTCGCAGGTTCAGGCTTCCGCAAAATTAGGTCCTGTTTATGAAAAACTCGGGATAAAATATGCTGAAACAAAATCATGGGATTTATCAATTGATTCACTTGAAAAAGCTTTAAAATACGGGAATGATTCGGCTAAGGTTCATTTTTATTTAGGCGCCGCATATTCAAATAGAGGAATGAACCTAGGTGAAAAAAGTGATTTCGAGAAAGCCGTTTTTCATTATAAAAAATCACTTGAAAAAAATTCATCGAACAGCGAAGCTCTTTACGGATTGGCTTTTACCGAATTTTACGGATTAGGAGATAAGGAAAGCGGCCTGAAAAAGATGAAAATTGTTGCCGATTCCGACGAAAGAAATATTAATGCACGTTTTGCCCTTGGTAGAATGTATTACGAATCGGGGAATGCAGCCAGTGCATTATCAGTTTATGAGGATATTTATTCTTATGCGCAGAATATGCCTTCCTCATCAAAAAAAGATGATTATATAAAAAACGCCAAAGCAAATATTGATCAAATAACCGCGTCATACGGAAACAGCTCAAAATGATTCAGCATCTCCTGGCTCTTTCTATTTCTGCACGAGTAAGCGGAAAAAGAGCCGGTTTATTTCTTAAAGATTATACTCCAAACGAAATCTTTGATCTTATGGGCGGAAATTCTCTTAAAACCGTAGTTCATGCAGAGCCTTTTTACGGCACTGATCCTATGGCTGCCGCTGAAAAGATAATGGATCTTTCCGATAAATTGGGTTTTGAAATCATTTCAATTCTTGATGAATCTTATCCGACGCTGCTTAGAGAAATAGATTCTCCGCCGATTATTCTTTATTGTTCAAGGAGAACTGATTTTAAAGACTGCTTTTCAATTGTCGGAACCAGAATGAGCGACAGAATATCCGAAAAAATAGCTTTTACGATTGCAAGGCTGTTATCTGAAAGCGGTTATACCATTATAAGCGGTTTAGCCGCCGGGATTGACAGATTTGCCCACCTTGGTGCATTAAAAGGCGGATGTACGGTAGGAGTTATGGCAGGTGGCATTGATCAGCAATATCCTCCTTCAAACCGTGATATATATACAATGATTAGGGCTTCTCAATCATCAGCTTTTATTACAGAAATTCCGCCGTTTATAAAGGGTCAGAAATGGTCATTTGTGAGGCGGAATCGAATTATAAGCGGCTTGTCCCGGTGGACTCTTGTGGTTCAAGCCGGTGATAAGAGCGGAGCAATGATTACCGCAAGATGCGCTCTTGAGCAGAACCGAGAAGTTATGGTCTGTCCCGGTAATACGTTTGATCAGAGTTATTACGGATGCGCAAGGCTGATCAGGCAGGGCGCTGCACTGATTTCTTCAATCGATGATGTTTTTGAAGAAATGGGTATAAAAAAATCAATGAATAACAGTCAAAGTGAGGATTTGTTTCTGTTATCAGACAGAAAATCAAAAATTAAAGAAGATCATGATATAATTTCTGCGATTAAGAATAATAATCTAAATGATATTGATTCTATTTCAAGACTTTTAAATATGAAAATCAGTGATATTGCCGAAACTGTTACGCTTCTTGAGATTCAAGGAGAGCTGCATAGAGAGGGAAATAAAATTTTTCTCAATAAAAAACTGTTTATCTAACTAAATAGTGACATCTTGCTTGACAAAGTAATACTATTGATATTTGAATGCAGTCGCGTTTTTATTATTCGCGGTTTTCCGCTTAAGGCAGGAAGTAAAAAATGGAAATTTCCTTTGACTCTTATCTTCATAATGAGGATGACCCTCCCAGCAAAGGAGATTCGGCTGATGTCCCGCTTCCTGAGGTTTCCTCGATAGAAGGAAATAATGTCCGAACATTAAGACCTAAAAAGCTTTCGTTCGCCTTTTCGGAAAATGCTGCTTCATTTTACAGGAAGCATTTCCCATATTCTACACCTCACGACTGGTGTGACTGGCATTGGCAGCTTAAAAACCGAATAACAACTCTTTCAGAACTTGAAACGATCATTGATCTCAGAGATGATGAACGATCTGCTCTGCGATGTGATATCAAAGGACTTCCTTTTTCTGTTACACCGTATTATATGAGTTTGATTGCATCTGATAATTCTGATTCACCTCTTCGTAAAACCGTTATTCCGCGAATAGATGAGAGGAGAATTTCTGAAGGGGAGGAAATTGACCCATTGTCGGAAGAATCAGATTCTCCCATACCGGGGATCATCCACCGTTATCCGGACAGAGTTCTTTTTCTTGTTACTGAATTCTGTTCTGTTTTTTGCCGTTATTGCACCCGTTCAAGGATGGTGACGGAAAAAAAGACAATTTCAAAGAGGCAATGGGAAAATGGGATTGAATATATCCGTAATCACCCCGAAATACGCGATGTTCTGATTTCAGGGGGCGATCCGCTAACTCTGCCAACTGAAAAACTGGACTGGCTCCTTAGCAAGCTTAGAGAAATTAAACATGTAGAAATAATCAGAATAGGAACAAAAGTTCCGGCAGTTCTTCCTCAACGTATTACAAACGGGCTTGTTGCAAAACTGAAAAAGCATCATCCTCTTTGGATTAGCGTTCATTTTACTCATCCTGATGAGTTTACTGCAGAAGCAGCCGAAGCCTGCCGCCGATTAGCTAATGCAGGAATTCCGCTTGGCAGTCAGACTGTTCTGTTGAAAGAGGTTAATGATTCAGCTGAAGTAATGAAGCCTCTTGTCCACTCTCTCCTGAAAAACAGAGTTAAGCCGTACTATCTATATCAGTGCGATCCTATCGTGGGCTCGTCGCATTTTAGAACTAAGGTAACCAAAGGCATTGAGATAATTGAGTCTCTACGCGGTCATACTTCGGGATATGCTGTTTTTAATTATGTAATAGATGCCCCAGGCGGCGGAGGCAAAATACCTCTACTTCCGGACTATTTTAAGGGCAGAGACGATAAGGGAAACGTAATTCTTCGAAATTATGAGGGAAATCTTTTCTCATATCCTGATATCTGATTCATTCTGTTTTTCAGTAGTGTCCAAAAAATATTCTTGCCTAATAAATAAGCCTGGAAATAATCACAAATAATGCCTATTTTCAGGTTTTTCCGTTTATAATCAGAATTTTGGAGTTCATATGTTTCTTAAGTCGATGGAGCTCTTCGGTTTCAAGTCATTTGCCGACAGGACAAAAATAGAATTTGAACAGGGTATCACTGTTATTGTCGGTCCTAACGGTTGCGGAAAATCAAATATCGTTGACTCCGTAAAATGGGTTCTTGGAGAAAAGCAGGCTAAAAATATCCGCGGCGAAAAAATGGAAGACGTTATTTTCAGTGGTACAGAGAGTAGGAAGTTTCTTTCTATTGCCGAAGTTTCACTGGCTTTTAATAATGAAACCCGTTTTTTAGGTTTTGATTCGGATGTTGTAACCGTTACAAGAAGAGTCCTTCGTGACGGAGAGAGCGAATATCTGATTAATAAATCGCCTGTCAGGCTTAAAGATATCGAACAGCTTTTCATGGATACAGGAATCGGAAAAAGTTCTTATTCCGTCATGGAACAGGGACGTATCGATATGATTCTTTCTTCCCGCGCGGAAGACCGCCGTTATATTTTTGAAGAAGCTGCCGGAGTATCCCGTTTCAAACTTCAAAAAAAAGAGTCTCTTAAAAAGCTTATTGAAACCGGAGAAAATCTTGAGCGAATAAATGATATTATTCATGAAATTGAAAGAGAAAAGGACTTAAAGGCCAAACAGGCAGAAAAAACTAAAGTATATCTTTCTCTTAAAGATGAGATGAAAAAAAACGACATTAAACTTGTCGCGCTTAAAAACAAAGATCTTGTCAAAAGAAGAGAGAAGCTTTCGGAATCTCTTGCCAAACTTAATGCCGAAAGAGACGAACTTTCTGCTAAAATAAGTTCCGTTTCAACAGAAAATGAGACTGATGAAAAATATAAAAACGACATACAGCTTCAGCTTTTTGAACTGGATAAAAAGCTTCATACGTATAAAATAAAAGTTGAAGATATTGATCAGAAGACTGAGAAAAACAAAAAACTGATAAAGGAACAGGAAGAACGTTCACAGATGCTCATCAGCGAGCTTTCTGAAAGAGATAGTTCAAAACTTAAGCTGATTGAAGAAAAAGAAAAATCACTCAAAACAGGCGAAGAAATAAACAAGAAAATAGATGAAGATAAAGTTCAGCTGAAAAACTGTTTTGATAACCGAAAACGTAAAATTGAATTCATAAATGAGTCAAGAGACAATATTGAAAGAAATAAATCCGATATCAAGTCTCTTGAAGCTGATCTATTAAGACTCAGGGAAGATCTGGAAGTTGTAATCAAACAGCTTATTGACGCAATTGATAAAAGAAAAGCCGAACTTATGAATTCCGAGGAAGAAAGGCAAAACGTCAGAGGTGATATTCATTTCAAATTAAGTGCTATTTCTAATAAGCTCAATGAGGCAAAAGAGTTTCTAAGAAGCGGTGTTGCCAGTGAAGCTCTTTCTCTAATTGAGTCTATAAATGTTGAAGATCTTGCGTCGAAGATATCCATGTTTGAGAGCTATGAAGACGGATTTAGAACAATTCTTTTTGATAAGACAGGTATTCATGCTCAAAAGGAAAATATTGATTCTCGGATAAGAGAGAAATCAGCTTTGATTGAAAACAAGCGTGCAGAAAATCAGAATCTCGAAAATGCAATAGCGGAAGCACAGCGAGAACTAGAAAGCATCAATGAAATGATTACACGAATCGAAAAAGATCTTTCGCGCAATGACAGCGAGAGAAGCTGGATAGAAAAACATATTGAATCGCTCGATAGACAGATACTTGATATAGTCAGGCATATTGAGAGCATAAAAACTGAAATATCAAAGTCAGAAAAACATATCGCCGAATTAAATGCCGAGATTGAAGATTGGAAGATTAGGCTTGTTGAATTTAATGAAAGAACGCAGAGTCTTCACGGAAAAATTGAAGAAAATAAAGTAAAGAAAGATGAAATTGAAAACCGAATAAAAGGGCGTAAAGAATCCACTATAGTAGATATGGATAATCTTAATAAAATCAACCAAAGAATCGGAGAATGTGATAAAAACGTAGTAGAATATGATTATAAGCTTTCTTCACTTGAAGAATATTTATGGATAGAATACGAAAAAAAATTATCAGATCTCACAAATATCAAAGTTGATGAATTTGAAATTTCTTCCTTGAATGAAGAAATTCAAAAAATAAAAAAGAAAATAAGTGATCTTGGTCCGATAAATAATCTTGCGATAGAAGAATTCGCTGATCTCAAAAAACGCTTTGAGTACTATATTGAACAAAAACAGGATATTGAAAAAGCCAGACAGGATATAATGTCGGTTATAGAAGAAATTAACAATACTTCAATAAACATGTTTCTTGATACGTTTGAGCAGATTAGAAAAAATTTCAGCCAGATATTTCAGCAGCTCTTTGAAGGCGGACAGGCTGATGTTGCGTTAACTGATCCCGAAAAGATTCTCGATAGCGGAATTGATATTACAGTAAGACCTCCGGGCAAGAAACCTAAAAGTATTACATTGCTTTCTGGCGGAGAGCGGTCTCTTACTGCTATTGCCTTGCTTTTTGCAACATATATGGTAAAACCGTCTCCATTTTGTTTTCTTGATGAAATTGATGCGGCACTTGATGAATCAAACGTTGAAAGATTTTTACGTATGATGAAACAGTTTTCGCAGAAAACACAATTTATAATGATTTCTCACAATAAGAAGTCCATGAGTGTCGGTTCGTCTCTTTATGGAATAACAATGGAAGAACCTGGAGTTTCGCGTGTAATTTCTGTTAAACTTGATAGAAAATAGTGTAACTTTTTTTTAGCTGAATGTCATAAATATATGACGGAGGATATATGAGAAAATTACTATTTGCGGTTTTATTTTCATTTTCTTTATTCGCCGATAATACATTAATTGTCAGAAATACAAAAGTCAGTTATGACATTAATATGAATGTAATAAGAATAGAGTGGGAAGATCTGGGGTATAATTCTTATACTGTATACAGATCAGAAAAACTTGATTCTGATTTTGGTCAAATTGCTGTTGTTGAAAATACTAATTTTTATGAAGATTCAAACATTGAAAAGGGCGTAAACTATTGGTATAAGATAATACCCGCGGCCCAAACTGAGACTCAAGTAGCGGTAGAAAAGTTTATTACCGATGAGAAATATGTTTCGTTTCATACACAGGTTAATACAAATTTGCCTGAAGAACAGACTGTCGAAACAATAATGGACTGTAACCCTTATTCAATGCCAGTATATTCTGCATATTCTTCTAAACCGATTCCGTTAGGTTTACCTCTTGATAAACTTATAAGTGAAAAGAAGCAAACTATAAAAACTCCAAAAGATCCAGCTCAATTGACTTTGCATAACAGACGTATTAATTATCTAAAAAATTTTTATATGAATTCAATTAAACTTTCTCTTGTTATGAGTTTTTCAAAACAATATATTAACAATGGAGAATTGCGAATTTTTGATAATTTCACAAATTATGAACTGAAAGAAAGGGAAAGAAAGGTTATCTTTTTCGGTAAAGATTATGACTATGCAGTTGAATTTGAGTCAAAGAAACTATTCAATATTCTGAACGGCTCAAATGATGATGATCTTAAGATACTGCTTTTAAAGAATGCAGAAACTTTTTGTCTTTATTCCGGAGAAAAATCTTATATTGATAAAGACGGAAAAACACGTTATATTCATACTTTTGACGCGGTAGGTCTTTCAACACGATATCTGAAAAATGACAAAGATTGGAAAAAGAAAACCATTATGGTATCTACTTCGCGAAAAGATTTACAACAGAAGCTTCAGAATGCTCAGCGCAGATAAAATATATACAATATTATTTATTACTTTTTCATTCATTTCAACTGCCTTTTCCATGGATGGGAAGGAAGTTGTTGTTTCTGCATATGCTACAAGTGTAAATGAACAGCCAGCTGCTGTTAAAAGAAACATATTAATAGCTTCATCCAAATTAAATGGAATCATTATCAGAAATGGAGAGGTTTTTTCATTTAACAAAACTGTGGGAGAAGCAACGGTTTCAAATGGATTTATGCCGGCAAATGTTCTTTATCGTGACTCAATAGTTGTTGAGGTCGGGGGAGGTATATGTCAGGTATCTTCAACGCTCTTTAATGCTTTTCTAATTTCAGGTTTTACAATTGTTGAACGTCATCGGCATTTTCAACCTGTAAGCTATGTTCCCCTAGGTCTTGATTCGACAATAAAATACGGGAAAAAAGATTTACGGGTTAAGAATACTACCGGTAGTGATATCCGAATCCATTGCGAAATTAATGAATCTGTTTTTTCTGTCAAATTGACTTCAAGTTCATATTCTGATGAGGTTTTTGAAATTTATACAGAAGAAAATGAAATAGCGCCGCCTATTGAAGATGAGCAGATTCAAAACGGTATTGAAGTTGAAGTATTCAGAAGAAAAATTATCAAGGGTAAACTTAAAGAAACATTTCTTTTGTACAAAGATTTTTATCCGCCGGTGAAATATAATAACTAATGAAATTTATTTGTGTGTATTTGTTCTTATTTCTTTCTAATAACACCATTTTATCATGGGAAAACATAGAATCAGATCAAAAAAATCAAATCTCGAATTGGCTTTTTTCATCATCAAGAAATATATTGGATGGTAAATCCGTTCAGAAAACTGATATAATTTTTCCGCAAATAAAGTCAGGTTTGTTTGTTACTTTAATTCTTAACAGTAAAGTAAGAGGATGTTATGGAGCTTTTTATCATGATTCCACCGACTCCAAATTTCTCATAGAAAAATATCTTCGCGGAGCCTTACGCTCTGATCCAAGATATAGACCTTTATCCTCTGAAGGAATTGAAAACATGCAAATTGTTCTGACTTTTGCAGCAGAACCTGAAATAGTTGAGGATATTTATTCAATTGATACTGAGCAATACGGCATTATGGCTGAATCCGGATCATCTGTTTTTATTTTAGTTCCTGCTGAACTTAAGATGCGCGATCAGGTTGCACAATTTATGACAAAAATAAAAGCTGAGCGTATTTATAAATTTAAATCATATACGATAACTTTCACTCAAATACCATAGCACCGTCTTCCAGAATTACATCAATGATGTACTTATCTCGCTTTGTATTCAGAGGTGTGCATAGAACCATTTGACCCTTGAATTCGAAAATATCACCTTTTTTCATCAGATCGATGTAATCTTTTTTCTCGGAATAAATATGAAAGATAAATGTTATCTGGTTTGATTCGGTTAGGGTAGAAGTAATTCTATATGCTCTTTTGTACTCAATATTTTCTTCAACTGATTCTATTGCAACTTTTGCTGATATAATTGTTTTTTGAAGAGATAGTATGTATTTGTCCTTTTCAATTGGATTCATTTTATTAATTTTAATTATATTGGAAGAATTAAAAATAAAAACATCCTCTGAGACAAGAGTTGTTGATGTAAGCAGCAGAAAAGCTGAAGTTAGCAATATTTTCATTTTATTCTTCCGGTTTCAATAAATAATGTTCTGTTCCGCGTTTAATGATAACACTTTCTATTTTGTAAGAGTTTGATTTAATTCGTTTCAAAAAAGTTGTCATATCCGGTGTTTTTTTTCCATTTACAGCTATAATGGAGTCTCCGATTTCAAGAGATTCTATTTTAGAAAATGAGCTGACATCGGATACAACTGGAAACCCATCAGAATCCTTAGAAACGGAAAAGCCGTATTTTTTTCTGATTTTGTCATATTGCGTGTTTTTATCAGTAACATTTTCAGAGAAGAATAATTTTTTATCTAAAAGAATTCCATTTCTTGAAACTGTCAGAAACAATTCCGTGTCAATACTCTTATTTTTGATTAATCTAATAAGAGAACCTTTTGAATTAATTAGTATCCCATCAGCTTCCTTGATAAAATCCCCTTTCTTTAAACCTGCAATATCAGCCGGAGAACCTGATGTTATTGAAATTATTTTAACATTACGTTTGTCTGATTCAAATTCTTCTTTTACAAGAATTCCAATCCATCCTCTTCTTACCCTTTCGTAAAGCAGAAGATCCTCTGCGACTTTTTTGACAATGTATGAAGGTATAGCAAAACTGATACCTTGAAAAGAACCGTTGGAAGTACGTATTGCGCTGTTTATTCCGATCATCTGTCCATTAAGGTTTATCAATGGGCCGCCTGAATTTCCTGGATTAATCGGTACGTCAGTCTGAATAAAATCTTCAATAGCGGAAAATCCTATATCACATCTGCCCAATGATGATATTATCCCGCTTGTTATTGAGTGTCTTAGCCCATATGGATTACCTACGGCAATAACGGTTTCTCCCTCGGATGAATTTGAAGAATCAGCCAATTCAACGGGAATATATTTGCCATGCCTTAATTTCATTAATGCTAAATCAGTTTCATCATCGAATCTGAAGTAATTACCTGATGTAAATTTTTCAAATTCTGTTTCTGTACCGTCAGAAAGAGTTGCAATATAATAATCTCCTTTCTTTACTACATGATAATTCGTTATTACATGTCCTTTCGATGAAATAATGGTGCCGGAGCCGTATCCTGTTTTATAATAAACTGTTTTTCCATTAATTGTTTTTGAAGAAAATACCGTAATAAGTATCACGGATTCTTTAGCCTTTTTTGCAGCTGAAGATATGTCATTTGAAAATATTGATGAAGACGCTAAAAGAAATGATAATAGACTGATTTTTAAATAATTCATCATTTGCTCACAAGATCAAAGTATGATTCTTTTTCAATATTATATTTTTTAAGATCTATTTTTTTGTATTTTGGTTTATTTTCAAAATTCAGATCGTTTATTCTCTTTGTTTCGGCTAAAAGAGAGTAGGAAGCGACCGCAACTGCTTCAGCCAAAGCATCTGTTTCTTCAGTAAGAATTTTTCGGAACTTATAACTGGTTAGATATCCGATTTCAATATATGCATTAATTGCGTTTAGAAGTATTGGGTTTAGCCAGCATGAATAATACGGATCTTTTGCATAAACGTAGTTTTTCATTCCTCGCAATTCGAGTGAGGCAAGCATAAATCTTATAATTTCCATTGTTGCAAAATGATTGTCGCCTCCGAATCCTTCTTCGCCGCCGTCTCTTTTATAGTTTTCGTAAATAGACATTTCTCTTTTCCAAAATCTGGTGTCTGGTGTAAACTTTTCGAGATTTTTGCTGTATGATCCTCTGCTTGAAATAGCTTCTTTTTTCCATGACGCAAAATCCGAATAACTCCATTTTACCATATTTTGTTTGAATCCTTTGAAATCGGAAGGATTGTATTCAAAGCTAGGGAGTTTAAGCTGATATGATGTAAAATAAAGAGCGACATCATTTACAAAAGATTCGAATGAATCTGTATTATCGTTTTTAATCAGCCAATAATCAGCTGCATCCGGCATTGATATGTAAAAATCATCTGAGTTTTTATTTTTGTAGTATTCAATTCCTTTTTGAAAGTATCTGAAAGGAGGAACTATTATTGCAGTAAAACCCTGATGCCTAGGCGGAGGAGAGTAGTCGCAATGAAGGGAAATTACAAGCTGGGGTTTCAGCTTGTTCATTGCAGTTATTCTGCCCTCGGCTATTTCCCCATCTAATGGATAATCAAATAATCTATAAGGAGCATTCGGGTCTTTTATTGTTTTTGCTTCTGATTCATTTAATGTTTTTGGTCTTGATATGTGACTATTTATTATGGAATGACCGATAGGTTTGATTCCGTACTTGGAAAGTATTTCTTTAAATTTATTAAATCCGTCTTTTGTCTTTGTCAGTTTCAATATTTCATTGGATTTATAAGCTATTGCATACATCAGTTCGCTTTCTTTTAATCCTAAATGTACTGCGCCGGAACGGAATGTTGAGAGATATTGCTTTGATAAAGGGTCGTATCTGTCGCCGTTTATTGACAGTGGGGGATCATCTGTCCCGCCGTGACCAGGATCAAGGACTACAGTATATTCCTTCATTTTTTCAATATTTAATAATGAAGAATTTGAAAAAGAAAGAATGCTTATTGCCGCGATAATTATCAGTAGTTTTTTTTGTCTCATTTTAATTCTTAAGCAATAAAAAAAGGGGTAAGCCCCCTTTTTTTATTGCTTCAATGTTCTCGTCAAGATTATTTAGGCATCGGCTCATCTTCTTTAAGATTGGTATATTCTGATGCTGTAGTTTTTTTGTTAGGATCCCAGATACGGCTTCTGTTATCAGCTTTGTCTCTGTCGTATTTCCCTCTGAATTCTTTAGGATTGATTTCTTCAAGAATTCTTATAGCGTAAGTTTTTGCAACTCTGTAATGGAAAATAGATGTTGCATAAATTTCATCTGATCTCTGTCTTTCAGCATCATCAAGCTGTCCATAAGCAACTCTTAGTCTCATTTTATTATGAAAGAGTACTTTGTTCTTCTTAGGGTCAGCTGCAGATTTAGAATCCAAAGTGAGCTCAAGTATGTTGTTAGCGCAGAGGTTTAACATTTCAAGAGTGTCTTTTTTGTAAGCATCAGAAATTTTCTGATAAAACTGATTGATCATTTTTTTGTTTTCTTCAAGTTTCACACGAGCGTAAACGATATTTCTTCTGTAAAAAAGATCAACACCGACTTTGTAGCCGTCGTAGCATTTTTTGTAATCTTCCTGCCAGTCGCCGTGAGTATCTTTATAATTTTCTTTGATTACATTTAGAGTGAATATCTGGTCGAGATTAGTCTTCATGAGCTTCTCAACAACATCGTTTGCATGAAATTTAGCTAGATAGTTATCCTCAGGTCGGTCTGCTTCCGAATACTGAGACGCGGGATCGGTTTTACTCTGATCAACTCCTCCGGCAGTAGAATCTGTCTTAGCTGCTTCCTGTGAAAAAGAAATTGTTGTTAAAAAAAGTGCCGCGAATACGAGTGCAAGCGTTTTATACTTTGCCATATTATAACTCCTGTAGTCTTAGCGACGACCCGCATTTATTAGGCGGACATCACACAATTGTTAGTATTCTAATCCATAACCGAGTATAAGCAAGAATTTTTTTTATAAAATTAAAATTAATTCTTATACCGTCTGAAAATAAAATTCCCAATCAACTTATCGGCATACCTGTGCTTATTTATTAGCAAAAAAAATATTTATCATGCATTTTTTCGTTTACATGTATAAACTTTGATTATTCTATCATAAATTTCGTGATGATTTCAATAAGTGAGCCGGAGAATATGATGAACTTTGAACAATGTAGTGAATTGCTTTATAAATTTTCACAGAATGCTTTAGCGGAACATTTAAAATCACTTCCTGATATTGAGCGTCATGAACTGATTTCTGAAATTTCTTCTGTTAATTTTGAAAAAATAGATGATCTACTCAGAATCGCCAATTCTGAAAGTAAAACCGGCAGAAAAATGATGCCTGCCGATTGTATTTCTCTTAAAAGTCTTTCTGAAAATCAGGATTATCTTAAAAAGTGCACAGATTACGGAGTTGATTTAATAAAAAGAGGAGCTGTTGCAGCGTTTGTAGTAGCCGGCGGTCAGGGTTCCCGTCTTGGTTTTGACGGGCCGAAGGGGGCTTTTCCAGTCAGTGCTGTGAGAAATAAGACTCTTTTTCAGCTTCATGCAGAAAAAGTACTTTCAGCGTCCAGAAAATATAACACGATTATTCCTTTTCTGATTATGACGTCTCAGGCAAATCACGCTGCGAC
>ENA-UOWE01001078-UOWE01001078.1-activated-sludge-metagenome-genome-assembly--contig:-NODE-1078-length-35521-cov-5.956268_pt1 | contig 35521 bp, 36 predicted proteins | sample MGYA00249841_ERZ761562 | MGnify/ENA primary metagenome ERZ761562 (study PRJEB28883, sample SAMN05720200) | activated sludge metagenome | isolation source: Anaerobic digester | place: Japan...
GTCCAGCAGGTAGGAGTTGAACCTACTTTAGAAGGTTTTACAGACCTTTGCCTAACCGTCCGGCTCCTGCTGGTTTCCCCAGATTATAGCAAAATTATCAGGTAAAATAGAATCACTTATGACACTTCGTCTCATCTCTTGGAATTTGGCCGGAATGCGGGCCGCTATCAAAAAAGGTCTTTGGGATTTTGTCAAAAAAGACGCCGCCGATATTTATTGTTTTCAGGAAGTTAAGGCCAAATCTGATCAGGTTCCCCAGCTTGAATGTCCGCCTGAATATCACAAATTTTGGAACCCCGCCGTTAAAGCTGGTTATTCCGGTGTGGCAACTTTTACCAAACTTGAACCTAAAACTGTCATTATCGGTGACCGAGACAACGACTGGGATGACGAAGGCCGGGTTATTATCACCAAATTCGATGAATTCACCCTGCTTAATGTTTATTTCCCTAACGGCAAACGGGATTTAGGCCGACTTGATTATAAGATGAAATTTTACGACTATTTTTTAAAATATATCAACGAACTTCGGGACAGGGGAGAAAAAGTTATTTTTTGTGGTGATGTCAATACCGCCCATACAGAAATAGATTTAGCTCGACCAAAAGATAATGTCAATGTATCCGGTTTTTTACCGATTGAAAGAAAATGGATGGATAAATTAGTCTCAGCTGATTGGGTTGATACCTATCGTTTAATAAATGGCGATAAAATGGAATATTCTTGGTGGTCCCAGCGTAGTGGTGCCCGTTCTCGAAATGTTGGCTGGAGGATCGATTATTTTTTTATTGATAAAAAAATTGAATCCAAAATTACTGACGCTTTTATTCTCACCGATGTTACCGGCAGCGACCATTGTCCTGTGGGGATAGAAATAAAAATATAAATTATACAATAAACCTTTTCGGGCCTTCGTTTTTTAACCACTTCCTGTTCTGACGAAAATTTGGATCATATTTTGCCATCAGATTCCAAAAAGCATTTGAATGATTTTTTACCGTTAGATGGGCTAATTCGTGCCAAAGTACATGTTCTAATTTATCTTCAGGAAACAAAATTATTTGCCAATTAAAATTCAAATTACCGCCATGTGAACATGAGCCAAATCGTGAGCTTTGGTTTTTTACACTTATTCGCCCATAGTCCAAATTCTCTTTTTGGGCCATTTCCGATACCTTTTCTCGAATTATTTTCAAAGCCCAGGGTCTCATCTTTCTGTCTACCAATGACTTAATTTTTCCTTTATTCACGTAATTTATAAAAATTTTTTTATCCAGAATTACTAGCGATTCTCTTAGAGCTTGTCGATATCTCACCTCGTAAGTTTCGTCTAATATATCCAGTTTTTTTAATTTACTGATGTCCTTTTTTTTAGTTAATTTTCGATTGTGTTCAACTATCCATTTTTCATGATCTTTAATAAATTTTTTTATCAAAAATAGTGGAGTAAACGACGGTGCATTTACCTGCAATTTATTTTTTTCTTTCAAACTCAGCTTTAAACTTCGGGTGGCCTTTCTTTCAATTATTAGTTTATATTCTTCTCCAAGAAGACTAATCTTTTCCATATTTGTTAATATATTATAAGGAATGATATATCTTGCCGCCGACCATCGTGGTTTTAGACTAAAAGAGGAGCTAAAGAAAATGCTTGAGCGCGATATCTACGATTATCGCGATTTAGGTGCTTTTGAATATGATAAAGATGATGATTATCCCAAAATATCCATAAACTTAGCTAAGGCGGTAACAAAAGACAAAGTAAAAGGAATCCTTGTTTGTGGTTCTGGTACGGGTGCTTCTATAGCGGCAAACAAAGTATGTGGTGCTCGGGCAGGTCTTTGTACTTCCGTCCGCCAAGCTCAAGCTTCCCGAAACGATGACGATATCAATATTTTATGTCTTAGCGCTGATTGGATTTCTTTTGAAGACAACGAAAATATTGTTAAAACTTTTATAAACACTCTCTTCTCTGGAGAAGAACGCCATATTCGCCGGATTGAGCAGATCAATGATTATGAATCTAAGAAATGTAAGTGACATCATCCCCCAAACTCGTGTAGTTTTAAGAATGGATTTGGATTTGCCTGTCGACAATAGTCGAATTTTGGATAATTCCCGGTTGGTAAAGTCTCTTCCCACCATTAAATTGCTTTTAGATAAAGAATGTCAAATACTGATTATTGGTCATCGTGGCCGTCCACAGGGAGTAGATGAAAATTTAACTCTCCGTCCTATTTATTTAGAACTGATGTCCTTACTTGAACCTTGGAATGAAAATGTAATTAATAATATTTTTTTACCCGAATTTAATCTTGAGCAAATTGATCAGGCTTTAGCTCAAAATCAAATTGTTTTTTTGGAAAATCTTCGTTTTTGGCCGGGTGAAGAGGCTGATGACCAAAACTTTTTATCACCCCTTTCTCAAGTTTGTCAGGCATATGTTAATGATGCTTTCGCCGTAGCCCATCGGGCACACGCTTCTGTGACTCTTTGGCGACATCTACCCGCTTTTTATGGATTAAGTTTTATTGATGAAGTTGATCATCTGGAAAAACTGGTCGCCAATCCACAACGTCCTTTAACTTTGGTTTTAGGGGGTGCTAAAGAGGATAAATTAAAAAATTTAACCAAGTTGACCGAACTTTGTGACCATATTCTAATTGGTGGCAAATTACCCCACTTTATTAGTCTTACACACCCCAAAATTACTACTGCCAACCTTATCCCTGAAGGCTTAGATATTGATACTGAATCAATTACTAAATTTAGTGAACTAATAAATAGTTCAAAAACTATAATTTGGGCTGGTGCTATGGGTTTATATGAAGATGAAAAATATCAAAATGGAACCGAACAAATAGCTCAAACAATCGCTAGTACCAATGCCTACAAAGTCATAGCTGGAGGCGACACCGGTGCTTCAGTGGAAAAACTAAACCTCAAAAAAAACTTTGATTTTGTCTGTTCTGGTGGGGGGGTTCTTCTCGAGTTCTTGGCTAATCAAAATCTTCCTGCTTGGAACTAGATTCTCTCTTCTTACTTCTTTTTAGGTTATTATTAATATATGCCCAAATTAAAAGATAAAACTCTCAAGCTTGCCATTAATGGTTTCGGTCGTATTGGCTCCGTGGCCCTACGAGCCATTTTAATTGAAAAATACCCAATTGAAGTTGTGGCCATCAATACCAAAGGAGATCTCCCTATGGAGGCTTATGCTTTTCAATTTAAATACGATTCTGTCTATGGTCGTTTCCCCGGTAAAGTATCCTTCGAAGATCCAAAAAAGGGCGGAGAAATCGGACGTTTGATAATTGACGATCTTTCCATTCCAGTTCTTGGTGAGACGGACCCTTCTCTCATTCCTTGGAAAAGTTATGATGTTGACGTTGTTTTAGAATGTACCGGAGCTTTTACTGATTCCAAATCTGCCCTTCATCTAAAAGCTGGTGCAAAAAAAGTAATCATTTCTGCTCCTCCCAAAGATCCCAAAATCCCCATTTATATTTTAGGCGTCAATGAAGACCGTTACCAGAATGAAGCTGTCATTTCCAACGGTTCCTGTACCACCAATTGCGTTGCTCCTATCGTCAAATTAATTGACGAAAAAATTGGTTTTCAAGAGGGGGTTTTAACCACCATTCATGCTTATACCACCAATCAAAATCTTGTTGATGGCGCTATTAAAGATCCTCGACGATCTCGAGCTGCCGCCGTAAACATCGTACCCACCTCTACTGGAGCTGCCGAGGCAGTTGTTGCTGCCTATCCGGAAGCTCGTGGTCGCTTTGCTGGCACTGCCATTCGAGTCCCTGTCGTTTGCGGTTCATACTCCGACCTCACTTTTAAATTGGTACGAAACTCTACCATTGAAGAAATAAATTCTATTTTCGAAGAAGCTAGTGTCAGCAAGGAACTGGTAGGTAAACTTAAAATTACTTACGAACCACTAGTTTCTTCCGATATTATCGGTAATTCTGGTTCATGTATCATCGATTCCCGTATGACTAAAATTGTTAGCGACGATATGCTTTCAGTTGGTGCTTGGTACGACAACGAATACGGCTATTCTTGCCGTCTTGTAGAAATGGCCATGCATATATGCAAATAATACCCACTACCAATCCCAACACTGATTTTGATGTAGTTGAAAAACGCTTAGAAGAAATAAAGGATTTAAGTTCTTGGGTACAAATTGATTTGACTGATGGTATTTTAGTCAAACCAGCATCTTTTTCATTGGAACTTATCAACAAAACTTATCTTAATTTGGAAAAAAATCTTTTCGATGTTCACCTGATGGTCAAAGAACCTCAAAATTGGATTCAAAAATGTCTTTACATTCATGCTTCCAGAGTTGCCGGACAGGTGGAAATGATGAGCAATCGGGATAAATTTATCAATACACTTAAAGATAACGGTTTAGAAGCAGTTTTAGCTTTTGACGCTCTTACACCTGTAGATAAAAATATACCCAAAGATACGGATTATATTCTCTTAATGGGTCGACCCATGGGTTTTACATCGGCCCCTTTAAATTCTCATCTTTTTGATCATATTAAATTTTTTAAAAATCTTGGTTTTAAAGTTGCGGTAGATGGAGGAATTTCCCCTGATAATATAAAATTATTTGAAGAAGCCGGTGTCGATATTGTCTATTCCGGGCATTATTTTTTAGACTTAATTCATGACAAAAATTAGAAAAAAACGACGTTTTCAAATTGCGTTTTTTGGAGATGGAGAAATAAAAAAAACTGATTCCACCTTTATTGATGCTTACGATACCGCCCAATTATTAGCCAAACATAAATTTACGGTTATCAACGGCGGTGGCCCGGGGGTAATGCTTGCTTCTACTTTAGGTGCAGTCTCTGTTAATGGAAAGACAAAAGTAGTAGTGATTAAAGACGGTCATCAACCTCCAAAACACTATGAAGGTCAACACCCCGAAAATACTGCAAATGCTAAAAAAATTATTACCTTAAAATCTTATTCTGGAAGATTACGAAAATTGATTAATCTAGCCGATGCCTATGTTATTTTTTATGGTGGTACTGGCACCTTAGCAGAAATGACCTACGTTTGGAGCGAAGCAAAATTTGCTTATCCCAAATATAAGCCTGTCATTTTTTATGGTAAAAAATGGCGCAAAATTATTAATACCCTGAGTCAGGAATTAAATTTAGAAAAAAAAGAACAATCAATTTGTCGCTTTGCCAAAAACCCCGAGGAAGTTCTCAAAATCATTCAAGATAGTCTTTAAGTTTCTTACTTCTCGATGGATGTCGTAATTTTCGTAGTGCTTTGGCTTCAATTTGGCGAATTCTTTCTCTGGTGACATTGAAAATTTTTCCCACTTCTTCTAAAGTTTTGGCCGTTTCTCCCATTAAGCCAAAACGTAAAGCCAATACCTTTGCTTCTCTTTCATCCAAAGTTCCCAATACTCCTTCAATTGATTCTCGAAGCAATTCTCGGGAAGTTTCTTCATAAGGGCTAGGCTGTGTTGTATCTTCAATAAAATCCCCCAAAAATGAATCCTCGTCATCTCCAACAGGCGTTGCTAGTGAAGTTGTATCTTGAGATATTCTATAAATTTCTTCCACCTTATCAGTAGTTATTCCCACCTCATTGGCAATTTCTTCCACCGATGGTTCCCGTCCTAATCGTTGAGTCAAAGCCCTGGTTGCTTTGTAAACTTTGTTTATAGTTTCAACCATATGCACCGGAATCCGGATGGTTTTTGCCTGATCGGCAATTGCACGAGTAATTGCTTGTCGAATCCACCAAGTGGCGTAAGTAGAAAATTTAAAACCCCTTCTCCAATCGAATTTTTCGACCGCTCTCATCAAGCCTTGATTACCTTCTTGTACCAAGTCCAAAAAAGTTAATCCGCGTCCAATATATTTCTTGGCAATGGATACCACCAATCTTAAATTAGCATTGATTAAACTTGCCCTAGCACTACTTGATCCTTTTTCTATCTCTTTGGCCAATTCCACCTCTTTTTCAAAGTTGATTAAATCGATTTTTCCAATTTCTTTGAGATACATTCTTACCGAATCCATACCATTCTTTGGTGACAATAGTGCCATCAAGTCAGCGCTACTCAACTTATTTTTTTCCGCTTCGACTATCTCCTTGGATTCTACTTTGTCAAAGACGTCAATTCCCTTGTCAAAGAGGTAATCAAATAGTTGGTCGACCTGTTCAATATATTTTTCCGGTTCAGGAATAAGGGCTAAAATCTCGTCGTTTGTTAAATACCTCAGTTTTTTTGCCTGAGCTACTAATTTATTTTTGACACTAGCGATATCGATTGTGGCGGGCATATTTAAATCATCTGAAATCAAGCTCTTTGCAACTCAGCTAATCGTTTTAGAGTTTGAGCGTATTCTGCCTCAATTTTTACAATCTTTTTTTCCTTCTTTGAGGCTTCCAGATGTGCAATTATACCACTAAGTTTTTTCAGTTTTTCTTTTAAGTGAATTTCTTCCAATTGTTTAAGAATTTTATCTCTTTCTCTTTTTCGTTCTTCAGCTTCACTTTGATCTTCCATTGCTCTTAAATACAACTCATTAAATCCATCCAATAATTCAGGTGGTAATTTTGCCGCCAATCTGGCTCCCGAATAATTTTTCATACCTGCCAGTATTTCAGCTATTTTTTTTAATTTTATACTCTCCCACTTTATTTCTTTAGCCATTTTTTGTGGCTTTCTTAATCTTAAAATTATTTCCATTAATCTGTTTTCTAAATTCTGAATTCTTCCTCCTTGTTCCTCATTTCTTAATTCTTGAATCTCGTTTTTTGCCTCTTCAATTTTTTCGTTTATTTTCTTTACACTCAAATATTTTTCAAATTCTGCCACAACACTCTCTTCTTCTGATCCTATTGCCTGTGCTACCTTTCTCAAATAATCACTTTGGATTACTTTATTGTTAATTTTAGTTAAAAAGGGGAGTATTGTTGATAAAATCAATTTTTTACCTCTCGGACTATCCGCTCCATAAGTACTGACACTTGAATTTAAAATAAAATCCCAAACACTTTCTGCTTTCTTAATTTTCTTTATAAAAAAGTTTAGATCATTTCTGACGGCCTCATCTGGATCTTTAAATTTACCTTCCAAATCCAGAACCTTAATTTCAAAATCCATTTTATCGGCTAATTCAATACTTCTAATTGATGCCTTATTTCCGGCAAAATCTGAATCCAATCCCAATATTATCGTATCCGCATATCGTCGTATTAATTGTAATTGTTCTTCTGTTAATGCCGTTCCCTTAATAGCAACAACATTTTCGATTCCACTTTGAAAAGGTGAGATCATGTCTAGTTCTCCTTCAACAATAATTGCCGCATTAGCGTTTTTTATTGCCTCTTTGGAGACATTCAACCCATAAAACATTTGGCTTTTATGATAAATTGCTGTTTCCGGAGAGTTTATATACTTAGCCAAATCGGGGTTTTTATTAGAAGGCAAAATTCTTCCCGCAAAACCTACTACTCTTTCCCTGAAGTCTATTTGCGGAAAAATAATTCGTCCCGAAAAACGATCATAGATATTACTTTTATACTGGCTTTTTCCAAAGCTTCCACTGTCAAATAAATCTTCAATTTTAAATCCTTTTTTAGTCAAATATTGTATTGCTAAACGACTATCTGGCGGAGAAAATCCAAGAACAAATCTTTTTATCGTTTCTCTTTTAATACCCCTATCCTCCAAATATTTTAACGACTCTTTTCCAACATCATGTGCCATGAGAATATAGTGGTAAAACCTTGCCAATTCCAAATTTAAGTTATATAAATTTTTTCTCTTAATTTCTTCTTTTGAAAAACTCCCACTATGTACTAATTTTATCCCGGCTATTTTAGCTAAATCCTCTAATGCCTCTCGAAAATCTACTCGATTGAATTCTTGATAAAAACTAAAAATATCTCCACCCCTACCACAACCAAAACACTTATAAATTTGTAATTCCGGCGAGACCACAAAAGAGGGTGTTTTTTCCTGGTGAAATGGACAACAGGCCACAAAATGTCGTCCCCGTTTTTTTAGTGGCAACATCCTTTGAATTACTTCTACAATATCCAGTTTTTTTTTGATTTCTTCCACCTGATTTTCCACTGGCCTATTTTAGCATCTATCTATTTAATGATTTCGGTCCACAATAAAATCAATTCCTTCTCGAATCTGTTTTCGGTATGGCTCCTTTTTCAGAAATTTCATTTCTTCATCAAAAATTTTTAAGGCTTTCTTTGCAAAATTTTCCGCTAATTTTTGTCCGTAATCAATACTACCGTATTTTTCCATTAGTTTTAATATCATTTTCACATCCTTTTCACTTTTTTCTTCTCTATTTTTATTTAAAATCTTGTTGATTATTTTTCTATCGGTTTCATTACTTTTTTTTATCAGATGCATCAACATTACCGTTCTTTTATTTTCGACAATATCTCCTCCTTTGATTTTTTTTAATCCGGCAAAGTCAGAAGTAAGATCTAATATGTCATCAATAATTTGAAAAGCTTTTCCCAACATTACCCCAAAACGATAAATAATCTCAAGTTGTTTCTTACTGGCACCAGCGATTATAGCCCCCAACCTCATTGGTCCGGCAATTGTGTAATATCCGGTTTTACTCTCTAGAATCAAAAACAAATCTTCCTCTTTTAGATCAAAACGATTTTCTTTTGCCCATTTTAATTCAATGCTTTGTCCCAAGACGGTTCTATTCAGCATCCAATAAAACTCTTCAGTTAAGGCAGTGGCTATTTTTGATGGTAATTTTTTAAAATTTTTCAATAGCATTCGCCACATAATTACATGAAGTCCATCTCCCGCATTAAGTGCCAATTCGATACCGTATATCTTATGAAGACATTTAGCACCTCTTCGGTCGGGCGAATCATCTTCAATGTCGTCATGATTGAGTATCCAATCTTCTGAAATTTGCATTGCCGCAGCGGTTTCTCTTGCCAGGCTTTTTTTTGCTCCCATCGCCTCAGCCGTCAATAATAATAAAGTTGGACGAAGGTATTTACCCTTTCTCTTGGGGTAATCAGACACCATATCCAAATGAAAATCAACTTCCTTTTGGTATTTTGTATTTAATCGGCAGTATGAAGGATAATCCTTCGTTGACATTATTTCTTTTTCAATTGTTGGCCACAACCATTCCTGATATTTTTTTAGGGTATTTGAAAAATTATTTTTTTCCATCTTCAGTTACGGCCAACTTGTGTTGTTGAGCTCCGGCTCTAATGAGTATCTTGTCGAAAGTATATGGCGACAAAATATATAATAATTCAAAAGTAGCCACGGATAATTCAAAAGCACACGGAATATGATTGGTGACAAAAAAAGCACCGGCGCCTAATATCAAGGCATTTCTTAAGCTTTCACGGATTTTTTCTCTGCTTAATTCTGTAATTGCTTTTTGGGCTACTCCCTGTAAACGTAGAATCTCAGAATCAATTTTGATTCTAGTTAAACCGGCATGTATCGTGGTTAAAAAAGTGCCCACTGCCGTAATAAAATTCATGGTTGAATTTTGTCTGGTTAAATCAGCCACCAAAGTTATAAATTGAAACTTTATCGGTATATTACGTAAAAAAATTATCGAGAGTATCAAAAAAGTCAAACTAAAACCACTGGTTTTTATCAATAACCGGTTGTAACCAATTCTGGCCTTTAGGAGCCCTTTATTTCCAGCCAATAACCATTTTGATAAACGCCACAAAATTCGGATTACCGCAAAAAATAATGTGATTCCTATCCAAATCATAAAGATTTTTCCCCAAGACAATGACAAAAATTCTGTCACTTTAAAAAAGGGCAATTTAAAATAGGTTCCTTTTAGGGGGTAATTCGGATAAGGTGCCCAATTATAGAGTAAGTTTGGATTTAACTTTTGATGATAAAAATCAATTAAAAAGATTCTTCCTGCCGAGACAAGGGCAATAGCATTAACAATGAAATTAAAAATATAAAAAACCATTGAGGAATCTCCCTTTTGGACCTTATTTTTAAATAGGAGGTAAGCTTCCTGTTGACTTTGTTCCTTAATTTTTTCCTCAAAGTCATCAAAAGGCTTAGATAATCTCATTCCAATAAAACGTAATGGCAAAAAGGCAATGTTTTGCACAATCCCAATCAACATTACCGAAATCCAGATTTGTCCAGTTATGTGGTAAAGACTAAAAAAAATACTGGCGTAAAGTTTAAAACTCCCACCATGAAAAAACCAGACTACTATCCCAATTATAAATATAATCAAGAAAGTAGTCACCCCCGGCATGTATATTTGCCGGTTATCTATTTTTCTGATTTCTTTAAAAAAATTTGACACGCTGTTGGAATTATACCAATTTTAGCCTATACTTTTTACAATGTCCGAAAACGAAAAAATAAAGTCAGAATTTACCCAGCAACCTGAAGGTTTGGGAGAGGTTATTAGAGATGTTAGCCAAGAAAATATCAATAAAATCCCTGTTCCTCGTGAAATTAGCACTTGGCTGGAAAAAGTTGAAAGGACACAAGACAATCAAACAAATCAGACTGTAACTGATAATAACGGTCAGATTGTGCTAAAGCCTATCATCCCTCCCCAGAATAAAATTTCTTTAAATCTTACAAAAGCCAACTTTCTTACTGGTTTTAAGAAACCTTTTGAAGATGCTGCTCGTTGGCTTTCAGTGTTTATTCTTCGATTGATTAAAATGAAAGACGGGGGAGTCACTTTTAAAAACGATGTTACCTGATACCATCCCCACCAATATTTTCACTTTATTCCTGTCCTTAGGGATAATAATTTTAGTATTAGCCCTGTTATATTTCTTATTTTCTGTTTTTGTTATCTGGTTTCGCTGGCGTGATCGTGAAGAAAAATCGCTTAAACTTGTTACCCTCATGGTTGCTGTTCCCCAGGATAATGAAGTCAAAATTGATGCCATGGAACCGATTATTGGTATTGTGGCCAGTTTCTATAAATCAGCTAAATTCAAGCTTTTCCAGAATTTTATTGCTCAACCCTCTCTTTCCTTAGAAATAGTTGGTAACCACGACGATATTCGTTTTTACATTTCTCTTCCTGAAAAATATCGCGACCTTCTTGAAAAACAAATTTATAGTGTTTATGCCGGTGCCGATATCCAGGCAGTAGATGAACCTAATATTTTTTCAGAAAATGGCAAAGTTGAAACTGCTTGGCTGGGTTTAAAAAAAGAATCATATTATCCACTTAAAACATACAAAGAAATTCCTACAGATACGCTTTCTGCCTTTACGTCTGTACTTTCTAAATTGAATACTGACGAAAGTATCGCTATTCAACTTGTTTTGTCACCCACTGATTCTGGTTGGTCAAAATCTGGTAAATCTTTTATCAGCAACACTAAAAAATCTGAATCCAACCCAGAAAAAGCCAGTTTTAAGGTTGACGCTCATCAGCTTGAAGCCGTTGATGCAAAAAGTAACAAGACTGGTTTTGAAACGGCCATTCGTATTGTTGCTGTAGCCCCAACCAAAGAAATAGCTAAAATTAATCTTTCCAACCTCAAAGCTTGTTTCGGTCAACTGGAATCCCCTTGGAACAAGCTCTCTTCTCGTAAAATTCGCTTTCCCTCCCAGTTTATCAATGATTTTATTTACAAATATCCGGTTATTTATTGGTGGAAAGTAAAAACCATCCTCACCACTGATGAGATTGCTTCTATCTATCATTTTCCCAACAAATCAATTGAAACACCAAATATTTATTGGCTTAAATCTAAAAAAGGTCCGATTCCCCCAGAATCACCCCAGGAAGGATTGTATATTGGCGACAACATTTACCGCGGTGTCACTAAAAAATTTTGTTTAACGGACAATGATCGACAACGCCATTTTTACATTGTTGGACAAACCGGTGTTGGTAAATCTTGGTTGTTAGCCGACATGGCTCTTCAAGATATCAAGGCTGGTAAAGGTGTATGTTTTATCGATCCTCACGATACTTTTGAAAGTATCCTAGAACGTATTCCTCCTGAAAGAGTTGAAGATGTCATTTATTTTGACCCCTCACAAACTGAACGTCCCATGGGTTTTAACGTAATGGAGTGTGATCGCGAAGATCAAAAAGATTTTGTCACCAGCTCCATTATTAATCTTATGTATAAACTTTATGATCCATATAAAACGGGTATTGTTGGTCCCCGTTTTGAACACGCCATTAGAAATATCATGCTTACTGTTATGGTTGAACCTGGTGCCACCTTTATTGAAGTCGTCCGTTGCTTAACTGATCCCTCTTATGTTCAATATCTCTTGCCTAAAGTAAAAGATCCTATGGTTCGCCGTTACTGGACTGATCAAATTGCCAATACCAACGATTTTCACAAATCTGAAGTTCTCGACTACATTGTTTCTAAATTTGGTCGTTTTATCACCAATACTATGATGAGAAATATTATTGGACAGGGGACATCCGCCTTTAATTTCCGACAAGCAATGGACGAGGGTAAAATTCTTATTATTAATCTAGCTAAAGGTACTATCGGTGAAGAAAATTCTGCCTTTTTAGGATTAATTTTAATCCCTAAAATTCTTATTGCAGCCATGAGTCGCCAAGATACACCAGAGGAAAATCGACGTGATTTTTACCTATACGTCGACGAATTTCAAAATTTTGCTACTCAAGATTTTGCCGTCATTCTTTCTGAGGCTCGTAAATATCATTTAAATTTAACTGTTGCCAATCAGTTTATTTCCCAAATGGACGATGAAGTTAAAAATGCTGTTTTTGGTAATGTTGGTTCTATTTGTTCTTTCAGAGTAGGCCTTTCAGATGCCGGATTCTTATCTAAACAATTCCAACCTACTTTTAGCGAGCATGACTTATTAAATTTAGGTATGGCCGAAGTTTATCTGAAAACCATGATTAACGGTGTTCCTAAAGATCCTTTTTCTCTTAGGATACCGGCAAATGAACGTAAAAAACCCGGCAATCCAGAATTGGCCGCTATGATTAAAAAATTATCGGCCCTAAAATATGGTCGTCCTAAAGCTCTAGTTGAAGCTGAAATTGCCAAGCGCGCCAGATTATAGTTCCTTTAATTTAATTCCTCTTGATTCTTCTTTTGTATCAATAAGTTCCAAATATTTTTCAGTGGTTGAAATTCTTTTGTGGCCAACTACTTGGGAAACGATATCCAAAGGTACTCCCGCTTTTAATTGAAAAACGATAAAAGTATTACGCAAATCATTTACTTTTATACCCCTGATATCGGCCTTATTAAAATATCGGTTTAATAAACTTCTGATATTTCTGGCTAAAAGTACCCTACCAGTTTTGGTGATAAAAACATTTTTGCTTTTTCCTCCATTTCTAACTTCATCAAGATATTTTTTTAAAGCCATTTTTGCTGAATTATTTAGTGGCACCTCTCTTTGAGGATGACTTTCATAACTTTCTACAATAATTGAATTTTCCTTAACATCTTCAAGCTTTAAATTTTCAATTTCTTTAATTCTTAAGCCAGCCTGTAACATCAACTCAATGATTGCTGTTGCCCGGATATCATTTCTAGCTGCATCTCTAAGAGAACGATACTCAATCGGTTTTAATACCTTGGGAATATCATTTTCATATTTTGGATGTTTTACTTCTATTGAGGGATCAGTGCTTATTTTTTCCTCATTCCTGAGATAAGCAAAAAAATTTTTTATAGAATTTAATTTTCGAGAAACCGATTTGGCAGTATAACCATTTTCAGTTAAATCTTTTTTAAAATCTTCAATTTCTTTTGAAGTAATTGCACTCACATCAGTAACATTTTTTTTACTTAAAAAAACTGCCAGCTGATTAATGTCACCTTTGTAGGCTACAATAGTATTTACTGACTTACCTTTTTTCTTTAGGTCATCAGCGAACATGTTTAATGCATCATTTAAAGCTAAGTTAGACATAAATTTATGTTAAATATGTCTTATAGTACCACATATTAGGTCGTATGACAAATTTATGATTAAAAGAAAATTTTACACTCTAATTCTGATAATTATTATATTTTTTTCCATTTCTGGAATATACAAACAATTGTCTTTACTTCTAGGTGCTCGTTCCCAAATCCACAGTTTGCAATCTAAAGTTAACAATTTGGAAAACAGAAATTCTCAGCTGAAGAAATCTCTCCATCTTTAGGGTTTACACCCAATTTTTTACATGTTAAAATGCTTCTGCGAAAAGCGACATGCGGGGTAGTGTACGGCTGCACGTGAGGCTCATAATCTCACAGGCTGGGTTCAACTCCCAGCCCCGCAACTAACAAAGAGGTCGTCATCAACTTGACGGCTTTTTTGTTTCAATTTTAGGGTAAAAATTTAAACAAAGTGAAAAATTTTTCTGTAAAATGAAATTCTTCCATGGCGGATAAAAAGACCAACTAAAAGAACAAGTAAAAATAGAATTGATGCTTAAGTATTGGTATAATTCGGAGTACGGCAGGCTTGCCTTGCCGTAGTCCCGATTTATTGGGACGAAGGCAGGGTAGCTCAGTTTCGTCCAAAGGACGATCAGCCTTTGGCTGAGGTTAGAGCACTCTTTAAAATCTGGCAGGGTAGCTCAGTTGGTTAGAGCACGGCATTCATAACGCCGGGGTCGCGGGTTCAAGTCCCGCCTCTGCTACTGTAAAATAATCTTCAATCAATAATCTTCAATTCCGATAATTGAAGATTGAAAATTGATAATTAAAAATCAATTAAGGGCATGTAGCTCAGTTGGTTAGAGCGCCGATCTTATAAGTCGGAAGTCCATGGTCCGAGTCCATGCATGCCTACAAAATCAGTCTATTAATCTCCATCTGTTCTCTGACTTTCTCCACTGTTTCTGTCACCACTCTTCTGGCTCTTTTAGTACTTTCAATTAAAATTTCTTTAGCCACTTTCGGTCTGTCCTCATAATATTTTCTTTTTTCACGAATCGGCGCCAGAAAATTATTCATCACCACAAATAATTTATCTTTAACTTCTTTGTCACCAACAAGGCCAAGACGATAACGCTTTTTTAAATCTTCAACCTCAGCTTTATCAGGATTAAAAGCCTCATGATATTCAAAAACCGGATTACCCTCAACTTTTCCTGGATCATTTGCATGAATTCGATTTGGATCGGTGTAACAAGCCTGAATTTTTTTTCTTAAAGTTGTTTCATCATCCGATAACAAAATTGCATTTTGGCCACTTTTACTCATTTTATTTTTACCATCAGTTCCAACTAATCTAGCTACCCGTCCTACTTTAGCTTCAGGAACAATAAAGGTTTCCCCATAAACCTTATTAAAATCACGAGCAATTTCTCTAGTTTGTTCAATTACTGGTAATTGGTCTTCACCAACTGGTACTAAATTTGCATTAAAACCTAGAATATCGGCTGCCTGTAAAATCGGATAACAAATAAAGCCCATAGAGGGGTCCAATTTCTTATATTTAATTTCCTCTTTAACCGACGGGTTTCTGGTTGCCCTGGCGTGAGTTACCATTGTCAAAAAGTAACTGTACAGCTCTAAAGTTTCCGGAATTCCTGACTCTAAGTAAATTGTCGATACTTCTGGGTCAACTCCTGCTGCTAAATTATCCAAAAATACTTCATAAACATTTTTATTGATTAATTCCGATTTACTGTAATCGTTAGCATAAGCATGAACATTGGCCAATAGAATATAAGTATCATATTCGTGTTGTAATTTGACTCTGTTTTCCAGGGTACCTACATAATGGCCTATATGTAACTTTCCACTAGGTGTGTCCCCGGTCAAAATCCTTTTTTTGTTCATAGTAAATTTTATCATTATGACTTGAAATAGTTGAAAAATAGGATTTTATATCCTATAATAGAGTATGTCACTAAAAGAAATTTTTAACAAAAAACCTCCTTATGATCCTGTACATGCCCACATCCCTGGGATTGACGAAGAACAAAGACGACTGTTGATTGAGGAATATCTGAATGGTGGTGATCCGGTATCAAAACCCGAAGAACCTAAAGAAGAAATTATTTTTAAATTACCGGGTATCAGATTAGTCAGAGTTAAATAATATGCTATAATCGACTCTAGTTTTATTAGCCATTAGCGAAGTCGGTTAACAAAGGCGCTAAAGCTAATATTTTTTATGAAAAAAGAAAACCCCAAACTTTCAGGTACTATTCGTACTGTTACTGGTCGTAAAGTAAAACAATTACGTCAACAAGGGCAAACCCCGGCAACTATTTATGGTCATGGTATGGAACCTCTCTCTGTTCAATTCACCTCGATAGAACTCGATAAAATTTTTACCCATGCGGGTGAGTCTCTTTTGGTTGATGTCATGATAAATGAGGATAAATATCCTGTAATTTTTAAAAATCCCCAATTTCACCCGGTTTTAGGTGATTTAATTCATATTGATTGCTACAAAGTAAATCTTAAAGAAAAAATTGTCACCACTGTTCCCCTTGAATTGGTTGGTGAATCTCCTGCCGTAAAAGCTGGCAACGTTCTTGTCCAAGTTCTTTCTGAACTTGAAGTTGAAGCTCTTCCTTCAGACTTACCAGAAAAAATTGAAGTCAATATCGAATATTTGTTAGAAGTTGGCAATAAAATTTCAATTTCTGACCTTCATTTAGACGAAGGCATTGAAATTAAAAATGACCCTGAACAGGTAATTGCTTTGATAGAAGAACCCAAGGTTGAAGAAGAACCAGTTGTCGAAGAAGTATCTCCCGAAGACATACCGGCTACTGCTCAAAAATCTGAAGAAGACGCTGATAAAACTGAATCTACCAGTGAAACTAATTCTTCTGAATCGAGTGAAAATTAAAATATAATTGACTTAGATCTTCTCGAACAGGATCCATCTCGTGAGCCTTTAAAGCCGCTTCTGACGCTTTTTGATATTCACCTAATTTATAAGATAGCATTGCTATTTCTGCCCAATCATCAGCAGTTTTTTCTTTTTTACTACTTACCTTAGCTAAGCTATTTTGTAATTCTGACAATTCATTCTTTTTCGCAAAACTATCGATGTCTTTTCTGTCTAAAAATCTTTCTTCTACCTTTACCTCTTCCCAGCGTCCCATTTCCACCAGATTGTACCATTTTTGTAGCCGCTTATAATATCTTTCTCCCTTTGATAGGGGATAAAGTCTAATTATCGCTACGGCCAGTAAAAAAAATAAACCACTAACCATCACTATCCTTTTCATAAATAATTTTACCATTAGTCTCCAAAAAAAATGTTAAAATACATTGTGCAAATTGTCGATATTTCCAAAGATTATGCAAAAACACTATCCCAAGTATCTTTTCATCTAAAAGAGGGACATTTGGTTGTTTTTCCTTCGGATACGGTTTATATCCTTGCTGTCGATCCCACTCAAACTGCAGCCGTTAATCGACTCCTTTCTTTCAAAAACCGCTGGCCGGGGAAAGCTATCTCTATTGCCGTTTCTGATGTAAAAATGGCCGAAAAATATGTTTCCTTAAATAAAGATACTCGAATCCTTTATCAAAATTTATTCCCCGGACCTTTTACAATTGTATCTCCCGGTCGACACCTCCTTGCCCCTGGTATTGAAGCCGAAAATGGTTCTTTAGGTATCCGCATACCAGATTCTAAATATATTTTAGATCTTCTTAATGTTGTAAAAAAACCAATTACCGCCACTTCTGCCAATCTTTCTGGTCGAACACCTCATTACTCAATTTCTGCCTTTCTCAACACTCTTTCCCAAAAAAAACTTGATCTAATTTCTTTAATAGTTGATGCAGGTCGTCTCCCCAAAAATAAACCTTCTACAGTTATTGATGCTCTCGGTTCAGATCTTAAGATTCTTCGCCCCGGACAACTTATTGCCAAAAATGCCCAAACTTTTTTGAGTAAATCTGAAGATGAAACAGGTGATTTAGCCGTATTCTTGGGAAAGAAATTAAAATCTATTTCTCCCAAAAAAGCTATAGTCTTTTTACTTTCCGGTGACCTTGGTTGTGGCAAAACAGTTTTTTCTCGGGCTCTAGCAAAATATCTCGGTGTAACTAAAAAAGTTCTTTCTCCCACTTTTATTATTCACAATAGCTATCCACTTTCGAATTCTTCTTTTTCCGTCTTTCATCATTTTGATTTATACCGGCTAAATCAATCATATGAATATAAAGAAATAAACTTTTTTTCCTATTTTTCTCCCACTACTATTTCTGCTATCGAATGGCCAGAGAATATGGGTCAGGATAATTTAAAAAAAATACAAAAAAATACTCTCACCATTCCTATTAGTTTTTCTTATTTGGATCAAAACACTCGTCAAATTTCTTTTTCTTGGCCTAAAGAAATTTAAAATTTGTTACAAATTTATTGCATTCTTCAATTAATTCTTTTTTTGCGTTGTGAATACATTGAATAGTATATTTAAATTTCCCATTTTCAAAATCTACCAGTTTTTGTTTTTCAATTTCATAAACAAAACTATTTACCCCGTCAACTAAAATCGTATTTGTAAAATCTCTTAAAGGATATTCCCATGACCATTTTTCCCCAGCGTGTACGGTAATGCTACCTTCATTGCTATAGAAATTAAACCTTTCACCACTAGTTTCTTTTTCCGGATACAGTTTCCTTTTATTATTATATGTGACAAAAAAATTATATTCTGGATTGGCATAACTTAATTCATTGTTCAGGGTTGGTTTTGCCGCTTCACTAGCAATCATCGTTCCCGTCGGGATAATTATTGTTTCGTTTATTATTGGGGTCGGGCTTGGACGACTCAATGTAGGTATAATAATCTGTGGTTTTTGTTTCTCTTCATTTACCATTACAGCATTCTTTCTTGAAATTAAAAAAAATATCCCTCCTGCAGTTAATATCAGTAAAATTACTGCAAGAATCAAATATTTTGATTGATTATTTTTTTCCACCAAGTTGGTTCTCTCGGTCATATATTTTATAATACAGCACTCATGTTAATTTTAGCTATCGAAACCAGTTGTGATGATACTTGTGCGGCCGTTCTCAAAGACCGGCGGATTCAAAGTAATATTATTTCTTCTCAAGTCAACCTCCATCAAGAGTGGGGGGGTGTTGTTCCTGATATCGCTAAAAGGGCTCATCAGGAGAGAATTGAATCAGTAGTAAATTTAGCCCTCAAGAGAGCAAAAATCACCCTTAATGACGTCGATTTTATAGCTGTTACTCGGGGTCCGGGTTTATCAATTGCTTTAGCGGTTGGTCTTAATTATGCTAAAAAATTAGCCAAAGAATACGGAAAAAAAATTATCGGTGTCAACCATGTTGAGGGTCATCTGTTATCAAATTTATTACAGAACAAAAAAGGTTTACCCCAGCGTCATGTTAGTTTTCCCATATTAAGTTTAACCGTTTCCGGGGGGCACACCAAAATTGTTCTTATAAAAAGTATTGGCGATTATCAAATTATTGGAGAAACTTTGGATGATGCTGCAGGTGAAGCTCTAGATAAGTCAGCCAAACTAATGGGACTCGGTTATCCCGGAGGTCCGGTTATTGAAAAATTAGCTCAAACCGGCGATATTAATTTTCTAAACTTACCTCGACCTTTGGCAGACAAAAAAATACTTGATTATTCTTTTTCTGGGCTAAAAACTGCTTTTTATTATCAAATTAGAGATTGGCCTCGAGAAAAAGTTTTAAAAAACGTAAACCATCTTTCTGCTTCTTTTCAAAATGCGGTTTTCGACACCTTAATCCGTAAATTTATTTTAGCAATTGAAAAATTTCATCCCCAAACCTTATTTCTTTCTGGCGGAGTTGCTGCCAATTTAAATCTGCGTTCCCGCCTTCGGAAAGTCGCTAAAAAATACACACTTCCAGTTTATTTTCCTTTTAAAAAAGAACTAAATACTGACAATGCAGCCATGATTGCACTAACTGCTTATTATTTAGCTCAAAAAAATCAATATTCCATTCTAGAAACTTTAGACGTCAACCCCAATTTAGAGCTATAATCGTTTATGAGAATCCAACTTTTCGATCGTGGACTTCCTGCAGGTAAGAAACTTTTTTCCGATTTAGACGAACTCTGTCGACGCCTTCAACTTGATGATCCCCAATACAGTCGGGATATGGGCCAAATGTATTCTCGCGGTTTACAGGGTGACACTATTTTGTTAATAAACAATGAAGTCGTTCTAATCGATCAGTATCCTTCTAAATCTGAACTGGAGGCTATTCTATCTGATTATTCGAAATAACTTTTTGGCATTATCATCAATAATATTTTCTGTGTCTTTGATACTCTTGCCCCAAATTTCTGATACCTTCTGATAAATATATCTTATATATTCCGGTCGATTTTTTTCTCCTCTATGAGGGATTGGTGTCAAAAAAGGGGAATCAGTTTCTAAGACTAATCTATCTTGAGGTAGGAATTTTACTATTTCTTCCAAACCGGATTCATAGGTTAAGTTTCCATCAATACCAAAATACCATTCCCTAGAGAGTTTCAAAAATTGGTCAATTCGTTTTTTCCCGCCACTATAACAATGGATTACTCCTCTTAAATTTTGATATTTTTTTAAAATCTCTAAAGTGTCGTCAGTGGCTTTTCGTGAATGAACTATTAGGGCTTTATCGTATTTCAGACTTAATTCAATTTGCTTTTCAAAAAATTTTACCTGTAAATCTTTATCAATCTGGTCAACATACTCTAATCCACATTCACCTACCGCCACGATATTTTTATTTTCTATTAATAATTTGTCTAAATTATTAATCGCTTCATCTACTTCTTTGCTTACTTCTTGAGGATGTATACCTACTCCAGCCAACAATTTCTTATCATTTTTAGCCAATTTTATATTTTCTATAGAATCTACAAAACTACTTCCAGCTAAAATTACATAATCAACTCCATCTATATCACCTGTTTCACGGTTAAATCTTGAAGTTAAGTGAGCATGAGTATCAATCATTTTATCCTTGGAAACAATCCATTTTCTAAAACCTTAATCTCACCACTAAATTGGTTTTTTATTTTTTGTGATAATGTTGGCAATACTGATTCTAAATGTTCAGCCGCTAACAACAAATATTGAGCACATTTTTCAAGTGCCTCAATTCTTCTCTTATCATTTTCTGCCAATTTCCAAGGCTCAACTTTATTCAATAAATTATTTGACTCATCAATATATTTTGTAAAAATCCATTCTATCGCCTCGCTTATTTTTAATTCATTAACTAAATTTATAAATTCTAAATTCAAAGAATTTTTCTCAACATTTATTTTTATCCCTTGACCTAGCTTACATACCCGACTAACTAGATTGCCTAAATTGTTTGCCAACTGAGCATTATATTTCTCTTTAAAACGAAGCATTCCTATATCTACATCTCCATTATTTGGGAAATAGCTTGCAATCAAATATCGACTGGCATCAATACCAAAAATATCTATCAATTCTTTGGGAGGAATGGTGTTTCCCAGAGATTTTGACATCTTTTGTCCATCAATTGTAAAAAAATCATGAACATATATTCTTTCGGGTAAGGGGAGTCCTTTCGACATTAACATTGCTTGCCAAATTACCGCATGAAACCATAAAATTTCCTTCCCTAAAAGATGTAAGTTTGCTGGCCAAAATCCACTTTTATTTTCTAGAAAACGTGTTGCACTGTAATAATTTATTAATGCATCAATCCACACATAAATACTTTGATTTTCATCCCAAGGTGCAGGAATACCCCAATCAACACCCTCCCTAGTTATTGAAATATCATTAATACCTGTGTTTAATTTAGCCAAAACTTCCGCTCTTTTACTCTCAGGAAAAATATAATTAGTCTTATCATTTTCAATCAGTTCAATTATTCTAGGAACATATTTTGACAATTTAAAAAACCAATTTTCCTCACACTTTTTTGTAATTTTTCCATTTGGATGCAATGGACATTGGCCATTAACCAACTCTTTTTCTGTCTTAAAAGCTTCGCATCCGGTACAATAAAAACCCTCATATTTATCTTTATAAATATCTCCCTTTTCAAATATATCTTTTAGAAAATATTTAACCTCATTTTCATGTCGAGGGTCAGTTGTTCTGATAAAAAAATCATTACTAATATTTAATAAACTCCAGGCATCTTTAAATTTTTTTGCTACTTCATCACAATATTTACCTACTTCCTGATGATTTTTTTCAGCTTCCAAAGCCACCTTCTCTCCATGTTCATCTGTTCCTGTCAAAAAAAAGACCTCTTCACCCAGTTGACGGTGTAGTCGTGCCAATACATCCGCTATTACCGTGGTACATGCCGAACCAATACTAGGTTCAGCATTTATATAATAAATTGGAGTTGTTATGTAAAATTTCTTCATAAAAAAGCTTACATCTTTTTGGTCGTTTTGACCGTTTTAGGTTCAGCTTTTTTATTGACTTTTTTGGCATACCTAGCCTTAAGCCGGGCAACCTTATTTTTTTTGAAAATATTATTTTTCTGGGCTTTATCCAACATAGAATTTACTTCTGGTAAAGTTTTTTTGTCGGGAGAACTCAAAAATTTCTTAATGCTTTCTTTTAATTTAATTTTAAAAGCATTATTTACTTTTTTATTTTTTATTGATTTTCGCAAAGACTTCTTTGCTGATCTTCCTATTGGCATGAAGCTATTCTATCCTATCGCCATTTTTTTTACAATAATTTACAATAATCTATGTCCTTTACCAATCGCTTTAAAAAAATATTTTCCTCCCGTCAAAAAAGTATATTTTCCGCTACTGTAATTTTGGCGGTAACTTTCTTAATTTCTGCTTTTTTAGGTTTTTTACGTACCCGTTTTCTTTATTCCGCCTTTTTTAGGTGTTGTGTTTTAGAACTCGATGCTTACAACGCTGCTTTTAGAATACCCGATTTGATTTTTAAATTGTTAGTTACTGGAGCCTTATCGGCTTCCTTTATACCGGTTTTTAGTAGCCAGCTTCATCACAGCCCAAAAAAGGCTTATCGCATGGCTTCTTCCCTTATCAATCTTCTGCTGATTGCTTTTATTATTATTTCTTTAATTGCTTTTATTTTTGCCCATCCTCTTTCGGCATTAATTGCTAAAGGTTTTTCTCCTCAGCAAATTCAATTAATGTCTAATCTTACTCGAATATTGCTTTTAGCCCAAATCTTTTTTCTGATAAGCAACTTTCTTACCGCCATTCTTCAGGTTAAGCAGGTTTTTATCATTCCTGCACTTTCACCGATTGTTTATAACATTTTCATTATTATCAGTATTTTTACTTTGTCCAAACCTTTTGGCATCTACGGGGTAGTATATGGCGCTGTTATTGGCGCTTTTTTCCATATGGCGATTCAAATTCCCGCCATTATTAAAGTGGGCTTCAAATATTCACCACTTATTAATCTAAAATTACCTGGGGTGAAGGAAATATTGCGATTAATGCTCCCGCGAACCCTATCACTCGGTTTGGCTGAAGTCGAAAACACTATCACTTTATTTTTTGCTTCTAGTTTAGCTGCTGGCTCTATTTCTCTTCTCAACCTTGCCCTTCAATTAATCTATTTACCTAGCCGCGTTTTTGGTACCACCGTTGGTCAGGCATCTTTACCGGTTTTATCAAAAAATATTGCAGAAAACCAATTAACTACTTTTCGCCAAACAGTTAGAAAAACTATTCTCCATAGTCTATACATTGCCCTACCTATTACCACTCTTGTTTTAATTGAAAGGGTCGGCATCGTTAGAATCGCTTTTGGTACTCGCCAATTTCCTTGGTCTGCAACCCTTCTTACCGCTAAAACTCTGGCCTTTCTTACCCCGGCAATTGTTTGTCAAGCCATTATTCAGATTTTAATACGTTCTTTTTATGCCCTTCATGATACCAAAACACCATTAAAAACATCCTTTATTTCTATATCTTTTAACGTAGTCATCAGTTATTTTTTCGTAAATTTTACTTCATTAGGAATCGTTGGTTTAGCAATCGGTGCATCCATGGGCAATATTATTCAATGCACGTTATTATTCCTCATCTTTTTAAAACGTGTTGACGGTCATGATTGGAAACCAGCGTGGCAAAGTATCTTTAAAATTTTTGTCTCTTCCCTTATAGCTAGCTTTATCACTTGGATAGGCATCCAGATATTAGATTTATTTATTCTTGATACCAGTCGGACTATCAGTGTCATTTTAGTATTTGCTATTTCCTCTTTATTGGGAGTAATTTCATACTTTGTACTTACCTCATTTTTTAAAATTCCTGAATCTGACAATTTTAAGTCATATTTGCGCCGTCTTTTACGTTTCTTTTCCTAAGATTTTTGTTTATACTGAATATAGTATGCCTCCCAAAAAGGAGATTTCTTTGTTACCCAGCGAGGAAAATCTCAATAGTCCTCTAGCCAAGATTACAAAGTGGGCCACCTCAACTGGTCGGGTGGTTATTATTTTTGTGGAGTTAATAGTAATTTTAGCCTTTTTGTCCAGATTTTCACTCGATAGGCGCAACGCTGACCTTTCCGAAACTTTACGTCAACAAAAAGCCATATTAGCCAGCACCAAGGATTTTGAAAATGATTATCTCTCTCTTCAAAAACGTCTTTCATACATCAAGGAGTTTTACAATAATGAACCTCAATATGTTTCCCTTATCGATTCACTGATTAGTACTGTTCCCAATGATATTTATTTTCAAATGTTCACATTCAAGAAAAATCCAGATAATAAACAATTATATTGTCAGGCTCAATTATATTCTTACCAGGAACAAAGTTTAATTGATTTTATTACTAATGCGGGACTCAATCCAGACATCGAATATGTGAATGTCCAAAAAATTGAGAAAAAAACCAAAGACAATAAATACTATCTTGACGTTACAATTTTCTTCAAAAAAAATTGAATAATTCCAATATCTCTCGTCTAAATCCACTTTTTGTTTATCTCAGAAAACAACGTGAAAATCAGCGTTTTATGCGGTACATGGAAATTAGTGGCACCTTTATATTAATTGCTTTTTTTGCTTTTTTTGCCCTTAAGCCGACATTCTTTACTATTTCCTCACTTTTAGGTGAGATTAAGTCAAAAACCAACCTAACTCAACAATTAAGAAAAAAAATCGACGATGTTATTGTTGCTCAGGATTTATTTTCTCAAGTCCAAGAAAAATATTATTTGGTAGATGCCAGTTTACCTGATTCTCCCGGACTTTATCGTACTAATTCTCAGATCAATCAGGCAGCCAACAACTCCGGATTGAAATTATCTAAACTTGAATACAATTTAAATGAAAATGACTATTATTCCGTCAACATTAGTTCAGGAGCATCTTTTTCTCAAGCATTAGGTTTGTTGAGCGAAATCCTCAACAATCGTCGACTAATTGAATTGCAGAATCTTAGTTTTGCTGTTGATGAGGCCAGTATGGGTGCTCAACAAATAAACATGACTTTACCATTAAAGATTTTCTATTGGCCAAAAAATGAATAAACGCAAATTTTCCGGGTACTTTCTTTTTTTATCGATTTGCACCTTTTTGGCTGTTTTCTTCTTTATTGTTCAAAAAAGTTATGACAATTTAATGAGCAATTCCCTAATTGAGCAAAACGCCTCTGTTAGTCAAGGCATCTCTCCTAATCTTGAGGTTGAAGTATTAGATGAAATTGAGAAGAGACAGGGACCTACTCCATGAAAAATAAAACAATTCCCACCATTTTAGGCACTTTTTTCCTTGTTGCTATCCTAGTAGTTGGAGTAATTCTTTCCACCAAAAGAACCAGCCTTGATTCTTCTGCAAGTTCCAGTTGTGAGGTTATTAATCCCCAAACTACTAACCTTACCCATTTTTCCTTTGATCTTTCTTTTACCACTTCTGGCGATAATTGTTCACCAACTTTGTCTGTGAATAATAAAATTTATGAAGATTTATCAAAAATTGGCACTACCCACTATTTCAGAGTTTCTGGTTTGCAACCAAAAGCTGACTACGAATATAAAATTATTTCTGGGGGTAAAAGTTATGCTTCACTTCTTTACCGAACAACTACCGCCTCCCAGCCATCAGGGGATACCCCCAGTTCGAATTTAGCTTGGGGTAAAGTATTAGATTCAAACCTAAAACCAGTCGCTAATGCACTGCTTTATTTAAGTCTTCCCGGGGCTCAACCTCTTTCTGCTCTGACCAATTCTCAAGGACAGTGGAATATCCCCCTATCCAATACTTTCAATGATAGTAAAAATGCTTGGTTTACACCTCAAGGAATCCAAACTGAAACCATTGTTGTTTATAGCCCCGACAATCAGGTAATTTCCATAGAAAATAAAACAGACAATAATGATCCAGTCCCAGACATCATTTTTGGTTCAGATATATATCAAGCAGATACTTCTCCTCAGACTAAAATTCCTCCATCAAATAATTTAAATCAGCCTCTTGTCACTTTTACCGTCACCAACCCCAAGGAAGGAGAGACAATTTATACCCCAAAGCCGGATATTTTTGGAACAGGGCAAGCCGGGTCTATTTTTAATATTAAAATTAATACACAAGAAAGCAATGTTACTGTATTAGCTGACAATACCTGGCATTGGTCACCACTAGAAAATTTAAACAATGGTCCCCATACCATTGTTTTGGATTATCAAGGAACCAATATTACTCGAAATTTTGTTGTTGCTGCCAGCAATCAATCAAATTTGTCCTTTACCGCCACTCCTTCAGCTACTCTGATTCCTACCAAAACCTCTTCCCCATCACCCACTATTTATATCACACCCACACAGATTCCCCCCACTTCAACCCCAATACCAACCATTAGGACTGCCAAAATATCGACCACCTCTAGTTTGATCAAAAGTGGCACGTTTTTTCCCACCTTTCTGCTTATAACCATAGCCTCATTACTCTTTGGTGTTTCTTTTTATTATTACCGAGAAGATTAGCTTTTTGATATCATTATAATGTGTTAGCACTTATTCAAGCTCTTCGTCCCAACCAATGGATTAAAAATCTGAGTATATTTGCGGCTATTATTCTTACTGGCCAACTTTTTAATCCGTCTGCATTTAATGCCAGTCTCTTGGCTTTTATCTCTTTTTGTCTTCTCTCTTCATCTTCTTATCTTGTAAATGACGTTGTCGATATTGACAAGGATCGTTTACACCCCGTTAAAAAAAACCGTCCTATAGCACGGGGTGCGGTATCAAAACAATTAGCTATTATTGTTTCCCTGGTTTTGCTAATCTTGGGCCTATCAATTGCCTCATTCGTCGATAATGCTTTTTTTATTCTAGCGCTAATTTTTATTATCCTTCAATATTCCTACTCTTTTCTAATAAAAAAGAAAGCAATTTTAGACATTATGGGCATTGCGTTATTTTTTATAATTCGCACTTATGCTGGAGAGTTAGCAAGTGGGTTTCATTTGCCGATTTGGATTTTATTAGCTGTTATCTTTCTTTCCCTTTTTATTGCCAGTGGTAAGAGAAGAAGTGAACTATATCGTAGCGGTAAATCAACCAGAAAGGCCCTGGAAGGCTACAGTAAAAGTCTTTTAAATTTTTATGCCACCATTTTTGCCGTCTGTACTCTTATTTGTTATGCCATGTTTACTTTTCTTGCAGAACCACTTAGTTTTGGGGGGGCTATACATAAATTTCTTTTAGAATACTACCCCTCCGCACTTGATAGAAAATGGTGGATGATTACATTAATTCCTGTTATTTTTGGGATTATGCGTTACGGTCAAATTATTTTTGAAATGCAAGAAGGGGAGCGACCTGAAAGAGTTGTCGCTACCGATATTCCGCTTTTAGCCTCAATTATGCTCTGGGGGCTGATGATAATAACTATCATCTATGTCCTTTAAACCATCAAAAATAGTATTAATTGTCCTTTTATTTTTTGCCATTTTTACCCGCTTTTATAAACTAAATTGGAGTAACGACTATTATTTTCATCCAGATGAAAATAATATGGCGATGTCTTTATCTCAACTTACACCCAAGGATTTAAATCCTCACTTTTTCGCCTATGGGCAATTTCCCCTGTATCTTGGCTATTTTTCATTAAGACTTTTGAATTTACCCAATACCATGGCAAATTCAATTTTAATTCTACGTTTTTATTCTGCTCTTTTTTCTTTTCTTTCATTATATTTTTTTTACAAAACATTTCCAAATATATATTTTATTATCCTTTTAATTTTTACCCCAGGATTAATTCAGTTAGCTCATTTTGGCACTACTGAATCATTGCTTATTTTAGTTTTTATCATTAATCTTTTTTTAAGCAAGTTGTTGCTGGAAAAAGTAAAATATAAATATATATTTTGGGCGACAGTAATTAGTGCTGTTGGTATTTCCACAAAAATTTCTGCCTTATTTTTTGTTCTTCCTATTTTACTGACTCTTTTTTTAAAAAAATCATGGTCTATCATTCCATACCTTTTTTTCACATTCATTTTTTCTTTATTTCTATCTCCTTACAATTTAATATCTTTTCCTGAATTTCTCTCTTCCATGCGTTACGAAACAGCAGTAGCCAGTGGTGCCTTGCCCGTATTTTATACTCAACAATTTTCCAAAACTATTCCCTATCTTTTCCAATTTACTCATATTTTCCCCTATGTTGTTGGATTACCCGTTTTTATCTTTAGTTTTTTTTCTTTTAAAAAAATTAAAGATATTTTTAAGAATAAATTCAATTTTATTGTTTTTATTTCTACGTTCCTTTATTTCCTTTATTTTGCTCAACTGTATGTTAAATGGACTCGTTTTATGTCACCAATATTTTTTGTTTTTCCGCTATTAGCCTCTCTTTTTATAAAACGTTTTCCACGATTAATCTTTTTAGCTATTTTACCCGGCTGTTTTTTTATTATTAATTATTTTAAAACAGACACTCGTATTCTTGCCTCTAACTATCTTACAAATAACCTACCTCCCAATAGCACGCTATTGTCTGAGAGCGGCAATGTTACCAGTCTTCCACTGGGAATTTCTGACATCAATACTATTGATTATGATTTTTATAATGACAATTATTCCCCAAATGAGTTGGCCCAAATACTCACCAAATCAAATTATATTTTGGTTCCTTCGAGACGAGTTTTTAAAAATTATTCCTTCCCTTATCATCAAAATTTATTCAATGGAGAGCTTGGATTTTCCATTAAAAAAGTTTTTCAACCCTTTCCTGATTTTTTGTTAAACTCTGAAAACGCAGAAGAGACTTGGACAGTTTTCGATCGGCCCACTCTTCGTCTTTATCAAAAAAACAAACCGTTTTCTGCTGACGATTATGAAAAAATACTTTAGTGAAAGAAACATTATTTTTTTTATTTTTATTTTAGCTTTTTGCCTACGAATTATTGGCTTAAATTGGGATCAAGATAACCATCTCCACCCAGACGAGAGATTTTTAACCATGCTTACAGCAGATATTTCATTACCTTCAACAATAAATCAATATTTTGACACCAAGACTTCTCCCCTGAATCCTTACAACAATCCCCAATATAAATTTTTTGTCTACGGTACTTTTCCAGTTTTTTTAACAAAATATGTAGCCGTAATTTTTAATGGAGATAATTACAATTCAATAACTATAATTGGGCGAATTCTATCGGCATTACTGGATTCTAGTATTATTTTTTTACTCTATTTAATTTTTAAAAAAATTACTGAAAAAAATAAATTATATTTTCTTCCTTCGCTTGTCTATGCCCTCATGGTTCTACCCCTTCAACTCTCCCATTATTATGCTGTCGATACTTTTTTAAATTTTTTCTTACTCTTAACATTTACTCTACTTATTTATAAACGCTTATTTTATGCCTCAATTAGTTTTGCCATTGCCCTAACGTGTAAAATCACCGCTTTATTATTTTTACCTATAATTCTTCTAACAATAATTTTCTTATATTACCGTAGTTTTTCCCTTAAAAAAATTTTAATAACCCTTTTACCAACACCCCTGATTATATTTTTAGTTTTTAGAATTTTTCAACCCTATTCGTTTAATGGATTTATTTTTCCTAATATTGATTTTATTAATTCTTTTAAAAGCTTGTCCCAGTTTTCCAAACCTGGTGCTTATTATCCTCCCGGAGTTCAATGGTTAAATCGCCCTCTACCTCTCGATTCTTTTATTAACAATATTCTTTGGGGATTAGGGTTGCCTTTTTCGTTTTTATTTGTATTTTTGATTTTAAAATCTCTTAAAAAAGTGAAAGTAAAGTTTTCTCTAATTTCAATTATTTTATTTTGGATTTGTTTTCTTTTCTTCTTTCAAGCTTTTCAATTCAGTCATGCCCTCCGTTATTTTTTACTGATATATCCCTATATAGCCATACTTTTTTCCTATCTCTTTTATAAATTTAGTATTTCTAAACGTATATTATATTTATTTATCTTATTACATTTTTTGAATGCTTTATCTTTTTTGGGAATTTACCTTCGCCCCCATTCCAGAGTTCAGGCCAGTCAATGGATCTTTAAAAATATACCTGCAGAACAAGTTTTGAGTAGTGAGTATTGGGATGATGCTCTTCCCTTAGGTAGTAACTCATATCAAAATATTTCCCTGACCCTTTTTGACCCCGATACTTACGGGAAATGGCAGGTTATTAACTCAGATCTTGATAAAATTGATTTTTTAATTATGTCGAGTAATCGACTGTGGGGCAGTATTCCCCGAGTGCCTTCACGATATCCTAGTAGTAGTCGGTTTTACCGTGATTTATTTTCTGGTAAAACAAATTTTTCTCTAATCAAAAAATTTGTTTCTTATCCCGGCTTCAATCTCTCTTTTATGAAAAAATGTATCTATATCGGCCCCAGTAATTATCCCGGAATTAAAAATAATTTCATTGACATAGATTACGATTGTGATTATCCCGGTATATATTTTAGAGATGATACCGCCGATGAATCTTTTACTGTCTACGATCACCCGCAGGTTATAATTTTTCAAAAATCAAAACCTTACAAAAATTAGATTTGCCGGAGTTTTTTCCCTTAACTGATAACCTTTATTCTCTAACATCTTTATATTTTGTCTGGAAATTTTTTCTATACAAATCACTTGTGGTTTAGTCTTTTCCCATGGCCAAGATTTTATTATTTGATTATCAAAACCTTCTGTATCTATCGACAAAAAATCAATTTTAAAATTAACAATTTTCCTTACTCCCAATATGTTTATTTTTGTTATTTTTTCCAAACCGTGGCCTTCTTCAATTAATTTCTCTGCCTCTATTTTGGAAAAAGTATTTAGTGCTGGAATAAAAAAATGGTAGTAATTCAAAGTACCTTTCTTATTACCGACCCCAGCCTTTATATATATATCTTTAGGTCTTATTTTTTTAAAATAGTGTTCAATATCTGGATTTGGTTCCACCACCTTTCCCCTCCACCCCTTTTTATAAAAACGATAAGTATTACTCAATCTGACTGGATGATAAGCCCCAATTTCCAAGTATTTTCCTTTAAAATTTTTTGGAAAATATTTTTCAATTAGCAAATCCTCACCATTTTGAGAAAAAGAATTTTTAATTTTTTCTAAATAAATTTTGCGATATATTTCTTTTACTCCGGCCACTGCTATTTCTTTTGGTGAGTAATTCTTTATTAATTTATTTAATTGAAAATGCCCTCTCATAATCATTGACTGTTTTTTTATAATCAAATAAATTTAAATTAATCGCCTTTTGTCGATAATATTTTTTACCCCTTTTTAATACCAATTTTATTTTCCGAGCCAAATCTTTACTATCAGCAATTTTAGATATTTCACCCATGCCACTGATTTTTACAGGAACTCTTACTCCTGGTAAATTAGACGCTACTACAGGGGTACCGGAAATTATTGCCTCTGCTTGAACCATTCCAAAAGCTTCTAGGTTGTTTATGCTGGGCAAGACTAGACAATCGATTTTTTTATAAAAACTAACCAGTTCTTTATCACTGATTTTACCCAAAAAACAAACATTTTTACCCAATTTATTTTTTATAAATTCATATGTATTGTCTTTATCCAATTGATTATAAGGTCCTACTAATTCCAACTTTGCATTTATTTTTTCCATTGCTTTTATCAAGTATGGTAGACCCTTTTCCCAACTAATTCTGCCCACAAACCCGACTATTTTCTGTCTTTTTCTGATAGTATTTCCTTCATCGTTTTTGACTAATTTAATTGGTGGAAAAGTATATATTAATTTTTTGTTAAATTGTTTTAAAAATTTTGAATGTTTGGCATAATCCTGACTTGCCACTACAATTTTATCAGCCATTTTGTAAACCAACCAGTGAAGGGGATAGGTAAAATAACCAATGATTCGATTTCCAAAATTCCCGCCCCAGAATTCACAATGATGAGTTACCACTAATCTTTTGTGATACACCTTTGCCCAAATTGCCAACCAAATTGATTCAACTGATGGCAGATGTGGATTAATTATTTCATTCTCTCTGACCATTGTTTTTGCCATTATGGGGTAATTCCACATTAAAAAACCTTTACCTATTTTTTGTCCCGGAATCCTTACTATTTCCACACCATTGTTTTTTTCTTTTAGTTTTAAATTTATGTTATATCTACCACTAATCACTTTTACTTTATTTCCTCTTTTTGATAATTCTTCAGCCAAAATTTTTGCGTAATTAGTAAGCCCGGAAATATGAGGCGAATAAAAAGTAACTCCAATTAGGATTTTTGCCATAAACTGATACAATTATCTCATCAAACTTAAACAGCTACCATGACCAATACTTCCATTTTATTCTGGCAATCAAAAAAAGATTATCTCCATCTTTTATCGAGCAATAAACTAGGGAAGGCAATTATTGTTACCCTTAATTATTTAATTTGGATTTTCTTTTTTTATATATCGTATCTGCTTATCAGGACAGATATTAGAATTTTATGGCAATTATTTTTTGCTACCCTTTTTTCCGAAATTATTGAAAGGTATCTCAAGAAAAAAAATTTTTGGTGTCGGCCAATGTTCAATAGTCACGACTCCACTCCTGTCGGCTTAGTTGATTCTTGGTACAAAACTGGTTCTTTCCCTTCTGGCCATAGTATTAAAAGTGCTTTTTTCTTTCTTTTTATACTCCAATATCAAGTTTTTTCACCTTTACTTTTCGTAATTATTACCGGCTTACTTCTTTTGTTTCGAGTTCTAATGGGTTTTCACTATTTAATTGATATTTTTGGTGGTTTTGTTATTGGAATTATTCTTTGGATCATTGTTCACTCCTGGCAGGTTAATACCTCCATAAATTCTACCTTACAAAATCTTTTTAATTTTGTTTTTAGGGTAAACTAATTTTTATGTTGGCAGATTTTAAATATATTTTTATTTGGTGGCTAACCACTTTTTTATTATCGACATTATCCCTCCCTCTAGCTTTTTCCTTATTTAAAAAGTTTTGGGACAAAGGCTATATTTTTGCCAAAACACTTTCCTTTTTTCTAATTAGTTTTGTACTTCTTATTTTGGGAATTGCACATATCTTACCTTTTACTTCTTCCACCTTAATTATAGTTTTTGTACTTTATGGTTTAGCAAATTTATATTTTTTTGCAAAAAACATCCATGAGTTTAAATCTGTTTTTCGTCAAAAATGGAAAATATTTTTAGTAGAAGAATTGCTTTTTTTTGTCATTCTCACTCTTTGGTCCTTTGTCCGAGGTTTTGCTCCAGACATTGAAGGATTAGAAAAATTTATGGATTGGGGTTTTGTAAATTCTATTTTACGCAGTCATTTTTTTCCGCCTGCGGATATGTGGTATGCCAATTATCCAATTAATTATTATTATTTTGGTCATTTTGTTTTTGCCTTTATTACCAAGGTGTCTGGCATTAATTCGGCAATCACATATAATCTTTCTATTGCCACTCTCTGTGCCCTTAGTTTTGTTTCCACATTTTCTCTGACGTCAAATTTAGTTTTTCATTCTCTCAAAAAACCTTTAGCCAAATTTTATATTATTGCCGGAATCCTTTCCGCATTTTTATTGACCTTTGGTGGTAATTTTCACCTTATTTACCGCTTGGGTAGAGGGGTATTGATAAATAAACAGACTATTGCCGAGGCCTCGCAACAATATTGGTACCCTGACGCTACCCGTTTTATAGGCTTTGATCCTGATACTACTGACAAAAATATCCACGAATTTCCTATTTACAGTTTTGTCGTCGCCGATCTTCATGGTCATCTTAACGATCTCCCTTGGGTTATTTTTATTACTGCTTTTTTCTTTTCCTCTTTTGTATTAGTCAAAAGCATTTCTCCGTTAATTTTTATTCCCAGCGGTTTGTTTTTATCCATTGCCTACATGACCAATGCTTGGGATTTTGCAGTATATGGACTCCTATTTGCTTTGACATTACTATTCGTAAGTAAAGATTTCAAAAATACATTTATTATGGGTGTTTTGACGATTATTGCTTGGTTTATCTTTACCTTACCCTTTTCTCTCAACTTTACTCCAATGACCGAAGGTCTTCGTTTTTCTGATGTTCGTACCCCATTTTACCAACTTTTTATTTTATACGGTGGATTTTGGCTTATTTGTTTTCCTTTATTATTTTTCCTTTTTAAAAATCGTCATCGACAAAAAATTCTTTCCACCGATTATTTTGTTTTAGCCATAATAATTTTGGCAACTATTTTGGTAATTATTCCTGAAATTGGTTACATCAAAGATATTTATGTTTTTGATTATCGTCGAGCCAACACCATGTTTAAGTTGGTTTATCAGGCATTCATTTTATATTCTATTTCAGCAGGTTATGTTTTTATTAGACTCAGAAAAAATATTTTCTATAAATTACTTTTTTGTTTAGTTTTCATTATTCATATGTCTTATACCTATTTTCCCATTAAATCCTATTATGGTCTAAAAAATTACCAAGGTCTTTGGGGTTTGAATTTTATTAAAAACACTGCTCCGGACAATTTAGAAGCTATCGATTGGCTTAATCAAAATGTTTCCGGACAACCTCACATAATAGAAGCCCAGGGTGATAGTTACACTACTTTCAATCAAGTTTCAGCATCTACCGGTTTACCTACCATTCAGGGCTGGTTGGTCCATGAATGGCTCTGGCGTGGCGGTTACGAGGCTCCCGCTGCCCGTCAACAAGAAGTCGATCAGGTTTATCAATACTTATCTAATAATCAAGCAGCTGCTACTGATGTAAACCCAGCAGGTTACGATGAATACATAGTTCAACCTGGGGATTCTCTTTGGAAAATATCAGAAGAGAAAATTGGAAATGGTAATTTATGGACAAAATTGGTTGAATTAAACAACATTAAAAATCCTTCCATTATTCAACCTCTTCAAAAAATATTAATTCCTACAAATGGAAGCGAATTTAATCAAGAAACAACAAGTGACAATCCTATTGATTTAGATCAAGTTAAAAACATTCTAAATCGGTACCAAGTAAAGTATGTTTTTATCGGTGACAAGGAATGGGAAAAATATCCTGATATAAATTTGAGTATTTT
>ENA-UOWE01001088-UOWE01001088.1-activated-sludge-metagenome-genome-assembly--contig:-NODE-1088-length-35299-cov-4.970463_pt1 | contig 35299 bp, 43 predicted proteins | sample MGYA00249841_ERZ761562 | MGnify/ENA primary metagenome ERZ761562 (study PRJEB28883, sample SAMN05720200) | activated sludge metagenome | isolation source: Anaerobic digester | place: Japan...
GAACCCTACACTGGGTTCCGATTTTTGTTCTATTTCACTTGTCGTATTTGTCCATCCATAAGGGTTCGCAAATTCCGAAGCGCAGTGACCTGCGGCATCGTCATCTTCCATTTCGCCCGGATCGGTATGATCCATTGGAGCCGAAGGCTCGTCGTATGTCGGCGGTGCCTCGTCCGGAACGACGGAAGGTTTCGGCTTGCGCTTTACCGTTTTCTTTGCGGCCTTTTTCTTCGCCGAAGGTTTCTTCTTTACCGATTTCTTTTTCTTCTTTGCCATCTGTCTCCCCCTCAAAAACCCCGAACAGGGCTTTGGCTTTAATATTTTTTGTTTCCCTCTTCAAGGGACAAATCGATTTCGCTTTGCACCAATGACACCACGAGCCTTCGTTGAATTCCTTCGGCTTCTTTACCACTCTCTCCACTGCTCTCTTAAAGAAGTCGACGTATTCAAGTAACTCGAACATTGGGATTTCCCAATAGGTTGGGCCGTCATAGCCCTTGATGCGCGGCTGAATGATCCAAAGCCTCACGGTTTTGAAATTCCAATTGTGCTTTGCCGCCAAGCCCATCCCGTAAAAAATCATTTGCAGATTTCTCTTCGGGCTCACCGCGTGGCCGGCCCCGTACTTATAGTCGAAGACGTGAAGCGTATCGAAGTGTTCGATCACAGCGCCGTCAAACGTCCCGAACATTTCGGGGTGAATGAAGTCGAGATGAATTCTCGTTTCCACCAGTAGCTCTGCGCCGGGCGTCGTTTCCCACATCGTCAGTAGGAAATTCGCAGCGCTGACAGCATGACTCATCATTTCTGGTGGAACTGGATCTTTCAACTTGATCGAGCCCGCGAACCGGCCCGAGCCGGATTTCATCGCAGCGCCGAGAACCTGCTCGAGCACTTCGTGTGCTCGTGTGCCTTCTTTACTCCACACACTGTCTTTGTCAGGTAGCCCTTCAGAAAGATGAACCGAGCCTGGGCACTCCACCCAACGCTCGGCTCCGCTCGCAGAGAACTTAGAATGCTTTCTCCCCCCGTGCGCTTTCACGATCAGCCGACGAGAAGCTTGATTGCTTTTGGGTAGTCGTCTGGCTTCATCTTTGTGACGCTATCGACTTTGAAGTTCTTCTTCAAAATCTTAAGCGCCGATTCGCGGCCAGTCTTCCCGCCGCCTTTTGCTTTCGTGTGAGCTTTAAGTGCGTCGATGACGTCGTCATAAGACGGCGCCTTTACCTTTTTTGTTTTGGGCGCGGCCTTTGCTTTGGCTTTTTTCGCGGGCTTAGCCGGCTCTTCGTCTTCTTCGTCTTCAGAATCATCGTCACCGTCATCGGTGGCGTCATCTTCGTCTTCATCGTCATCCGAATCGTCAGCGGCTTCGTCGTCGTCAGTATCCGACTCATCATCGTCGCCATCATCGACGGTATCTTCATCGTCGGAACCGTCATCATCTTCGTCATCATCTTCGTCTTCTTCGACGGCCGCTGCGGCTTTTTTCTTGGTAACTTTTGGTGCCGCTTTCTTTGTAGGCGTCGGTTCTTCGTCTGCATCTTCATCGTCTCCTTCATCGACCACTGTCTCTTTCACTTTACCGGCGCTAAGCTTTCCCGCCACCGCTTCTAGTCGCTCGATGTATTTTGAGAGTGTTGCTAAAAACTGTTTTGATTCTGCTCCTGCGAGCACTGCGATTTCTAATTTCATGTTTTTCCCCCTGCACCGTATAGGTGTCTTTGGGTCTTTACCTAGAAAGTAAAGCTGCCGCCGTCAACGCTTTCCCTAGGCCATGCCGCGTCGGATTTCGCTAAGGCTTCACGGCATTTCAGTGTCGCGATTTGTCCGGCGGGGGATTTAAGATCAAGACTGATAACGCTCTCAAGCGCACCACGAAGTTCTTCGCGTTCGATCAGAAGTCTAAGTACCGGTTCGTGCCCGACGGCGCCTGCAAAGTCGTAGTGTTCTTTGAATTCGGCAGTGCTTGAAGCCGCATCATTGCAAAGCCGCCATAACTGTTTGAGCGTCATTTTGCGGTAAGGCGCTCTTTCAAACGGGCGCGGGCTTCAAGCTTTGCCTTCTCTTGGAAGAACTTCTTCCGCCCGTCCTTCGACATGAATTGAATAGCGAATGCGACCGGCACTACGTCATGCGCGATCTTTTTAATTTGTTCCGGTGTCGTCTGTTCGTTCACTTCCACGGTGCCCCCTTTTGGTATAGAGGGGATTGCACCGTTAGGTCGCACTCACGGTCAAGTCAATTTCGCCATCACAAGCTTCAGACAGTCTTCAACGCTCGTGACCGTCGTGTCGAGAGTCATGTCGAAACCTTTGTATCTATCAAGGCCCGTCTCTGACGGATGATCGTCGGTGTCGGTCCACCGAGTGCAGCGTTCTTTCCGCACTTCGCGCGAACAGTTGAGCCGGACCTTGAGTGCATTGGGGAACGCTTCCGCTTCGTTTTCAAAACGGCAGTCGGCCACGATGAAGAGCGGATTCTCGTTGTCACAGACCGCCATTGCGATGTCGATTTTTTCTTTAAGAATGCTCACCCAAATGTTTTCGTCAATAGTGCGGCCCCACTCGGTGCCGAGCCATTGAAGCAGCTTCCGGTCCTTGTGTGTCCGCTGACTGCTTTCAACCTTCATGCTGTCAGGCAGAGCTACGCCGAAGTCGTTCACGTACCCGAGACAGTAGTCGTGCATCTCATAGATCGAGTCGGCGAAGTTCTTTAAGTACGCGACGCCGCCTTGCGCGTCCCACGCCTTCTCGAGCGCTTCGGCGAGCGTGCTCTTACCGCTTCCCATTTTTCCAGAAATCAAAACAACCTTATGCCCGTTCACTCATCCCCCTTGGAAGTTCGAAGACTGAAATCGGTTCCGGCATCGGTAGACGCGGACCTCGCTTCGCTTCAAGTTTCTTTTGTTTGTATCTCTTAGCACCACAACTAATGCAGAACACGTTGTACGTGTAGTAAATCTTCCCGGTCTTTTGCGACACACTTGCGACGCGCCGATAGAACGAAGCGAGCGGAAGCTTCTGGTCGCAAACTAAACAAAGTTTGAAAGCCGCCCGCACTCTGCTCATACGGCCTCGACGTCTCGCGATGCAAGAGGCTTCGAGGGAAAGGGCGGCTTCGCGCACGTCTTGCAATACTCAAGCGGCGCCCACTGCACGCCACTCTTCCGGTTGAACACCCGCCGATTGAATTCTGTGAGCGGTTTCTCTTTCAAACAGTAAAGACACACTTTCGTTTCAGACGTCATAAGGGCGCCCCTCGCGCGGGTATTCGTCAAAATAAATCTGGGCCGGCTCACCAGTGGAAAGATCGGTTTGCCAAAGTAAGTTCTCGGCCCGAATGCGGCGAGCGCGCTCGGCTTCGTAGTCTGCCCACTTCACGTAGCCGACGTTTGGTTTCGGCTCACGAGTCATCGTGGGCGCCTTCTTTTTGTGATCGAACCACGGCTTCCAGCGCTCTGCCTCTTTCATGTTATCGCCAACGCTCTCGGCGACTTCACGTCAGACGCTTTCATCTTCATAACTCGGGCAAGTTCCTTCTCGAGATACTCGACGCCTTTGCCTATTTCGGCGTATCGATCTTTTTTCTTCTTCAATTCTTTTTTGATTTTTTCAACCACTTCAGCTTTCGCTCCATCTATCGAAGCGTAAAGACGGTCGCGGCTACAACCTTTTGCGTAAGTGTGTTCACTCTCACAGCCGCCGGTGCAACGAGTTCGGAAATGCCGCGAAGGCACGTTGAGGGAAATAACTCGGTGAGCTTCAATTTCTGCAACGCCTTTTTCGTCATCGTCGCCGTAGCCGTTGGAATTCCAACCGCCGGTGTAGAGAATCCCGTTGAGCACAATTTCTTGTTCGTCCGCCGAAAGCATCGGCACGTCTTTAATAGAAACCATCATTCTATCACCCCTAGTTTTGTGGCGGGCTCGAGCACGTCGGCGTCGCCCTGTTCAATCATCTCGCGAAGCTCATCGCCCTCGATGCACCAGTTCTCATAGATAAGGTTTCGCTGCGCACGAAGCTTCGTGAACATGATGAATAGCGCCGACGCCGTCTTTTCATCAAGGCCGCCGGTAGCCGCAATTTGCTTATCAACTTTCGTCAAGAACGAAATCAGCTTCTCAGTCATCAACCCCGCCGTTTCTCAATGATGCGAAAGGCTTCCACACAGTACTTCACTTGGTGGAGACAATCGGCGAGCGCGTCGTGGTGGACCCCGTCCCGGTCGAACTTCTTCGAATCAAGTTTCGCTAGGTCCATCAGTGTCCGAATGTCCCGCGCCGCGCGATACGAGAACTTCGGATCAATCTTCAAGCGCTTCAAGCTCTCGGTCAGGATGACGAAGTCGAAAGTTGCGTGGCTCCAAATCGTCGTCCCAGATTCTAAAAAATTGTTAAGCTCCGACAGCGCATTCTGAAGAGACACGCGCGGTTCTTCGAGTAAAGACTTGCGCGCTTCGTCACTCTGTTCCATCCACCAGTAGACTGTCGGGGCATCGATCTCGCCGCCGCAATCAGTAGACGAACCCGCGTCGACGTTTGTTCGAAACGTCTTCCCGATCTCGCCCGTGATTCGATCGAAGTAGCAGGCGCCGATTTGTGCGATGGCCGCGTACTTCCCGTTCCCGAGCGTTTCGAAATCAAGCATCACTGTGTTCACTTCCTACCTCTTTCTTCGTCGCAGACCTCTGTTGCAAATCTTAAAGCCATCGCCGCGACCTGTACCGCTTCCATCCGCATGGCAGCGAGGTTGCGATTCTTCTGATGAGTCTTCACGTGGTCCCAAAGCTCGTGCACTTCTTCAAGTAGAATGGCGTAGCCTTCGTGCGCGGAATTGAACGTAGGCCATTTTGATTTCGCCGTTAGCACTTCCACTTTGATTTGATCGAGCGTGTGGAGAAGCTGCACCATCTCAAGGTTCGCTTGGTTATGCCGGCGGGGAGTGGTGTCGAGCACTTCCCAATGCACACGCCCCGAATCAGAATTGTGAGCCGCACTTCCGCCGCGTGCATGCTTCCCGAGAGTTTCTTCCATGCACTGCGGGCACTCGATGCCGAAGAACGAATAGTCGTGGTTACCGCAGTAACCTGAAGCTGGTGTTCCGGGACTCATGATTCAATTCTCCGTTTTATTTTTCCGCGAAGCGATTTCACCGCGGGTAACAATGTCGTGTTGGCTGCACCAACCACCTGAAGAAAGTCGTCAATCTCTTTGAAGACCGAATCACGCGGCTTTGTGCGCGTCGAAACTTCTCGCCACGAGCCGAGATTCAACCACTCAATCAATTGATCGACATACTGCCAGTCAAGATCAAAGATCTCGTGGCGCTTACGCGATTGGTTACTGAGATGTCGGTGGCCCTTGTTGCAGATGTCCACTTGAAACTCATTCCACTGAACGACGGTCTTGAGCGACGCTTGACCGTTTAAGTTACTCTTCGTGAACGTAAGAGTTTCGTCGACATCGCCCCAATCCGGATGCCGTCGCCCCTTCGGCTGATACATGGTGAGGGACTTCGTCGAAACCTTTATCCGATCAACATCATAAAGAGACGGGCCGTGCTCGAGCATGATCTCTCGATCAAGTTCGCCATCGATAATTTTGTCGGTGAACTGCCCCATCACTACCCTACAATCTTCTTTACCGATGCGTCTTTACGAAAAATGGTCTCCATGACTATCTCGTCAATTGTTCCGGGCGCAACCAGATACTCGCATCGGACGTATTCTTTTTCCGAACCCCTGCGGCTCGCGCGCTTCTCGGCCTGAATGTTCGTCTCGCCGCACCAACTGAATTCGACGAACACCACTCGGTCGGCCTTCTGAAGGTTGTGACCGCGCCCCATTGCAGCGATGTTCCCGATGATGAGCCTGCCGCCCCCCTCTTGAAAGTCCTTAAAGATTTCTTCCCGCTCCCACGCTTCAGTGCCGCCGGTTACAAGCCCCGGCCGAAACTCGAGCAGGCTTTCGTGCAAAGCGAAACACACTTCCTTGTGCCACGCGAACACCAAGAGTTTTTCGTTCTTATCCCGAAGCCGCTCGCGCAAGTATTTGGTGGCCCAAGGGACTTTCCGTTTCCCAAGCTCGTGCCGCCACCGAGATAGCTGCTCGTCTTTGATGTCATCATCGAGCGCATCGGTCATCAGCCCTTGCAGGTTTTCTTTATCCCACTTCAAGTGCTCACGCGAACGGATCTCGTCAGGCATATATAATAGAGAGCGTCTGCGCTCGGGATGCGAGAGCTGTTCTTCGGTTACCACGTGCATGAAGTCGCGCCGAAGTTTCTCGCGAAGTTCTTCTTCATTTGAAGAGTACTTAAATTCCCACCCGCCGTAGCCGTTGGGCGTAGGCCCGCAGTAGCGCATGCCGAAATCAAGCTGCTCCAAACAGTCGATTGCTTTCGGCGCCATTGCAAAAGTCGGCGCCCAAAGTTCCATCGGTCGGTTCGGCATGGGTGAGCCGTCCATCAGCACTGTGTGCCGGGGCTTATAGATGAGACCTTTAGATTTTACGTCTTTACTTGTGCCGCCAAAGAGCGCCACTGTACGGAGCGACGCAGGCTCTTTGAAGCGCGAGGCTTCGTCGACGGCCAAGAATTTTATCGGAAGCTTTTGAAGCTGGTAAAGAACCCAATCTTTGTGAAGCATTGAATCCGGCACGATAATGAAGTCGGCCTTCCAGTCTACAAAATCTTTGTGCTGCGAAGAGTCGATGGTGGACGACGTGTAAGGTATTTTAAGTTCGCCCATGAACTTCACAAGTTCCCTCTCCCAATTCGCAACCAAGGCCGGCGGCACGATAAAGACCACGGTGCCTTTGCCTTCACATAGCTGACTTGCGACGATTGCCTGACATGTCTTCCCCGCCCCCGGCGCGTGTGCGAGATACGAACGCTGCCTGCTTAATATCCAACGCACACCGTCACGTTGATGCGCGTCCAGAAATCTTAAGTGATCGAGGTTTATCTCTTGATCGTAAGTCACGCCCAGGGCTTTGATGAACATTCGCTCGGCAGGTTCTTGGGCGATCTCTCGAAACATTTCCGCTGCTCGTAAAGACCGCGTGGAATACGAATTGAGTGCGCACTTCACCCAGTGCTCACGCATGGGTTTCATTTTGTTCAATTGATACGTGTCGGTTTGAACGAGCACGAATGAACCTTTTGAAAACGTCAGCCACGCCATCAATCCCCCGCCGCGTAAAAAAGTTTTTCCGTCTTGCGCGACGATAAAACCTTTATATAGGCTCGCAAGTCAACGGGGGTTTTCAATTGGGCAAAAAATTAAAGTTCAGAGATTGGATAGACCGACAAGGCGTCGATCACATTGCAGAAAAAATGGGAGTGACGAGGGGCGCCGTCCACCATTGGAGAACAGGCCGAGCGGTTCCGCTTGCGTGTCATCTCATTAAAATAAATTCGATGAGTAAAGGGCGGGTCAGCGTCGATCAGATCTTAGAGGCGAACCGAGAGTTCAGACGTGGCGAGGCTCGACCATGACAGCCTCTACACTTAAAGAAGGTAAACGTCTTTACCAGCTTGGCTTCGGAACTATCTGGCTTAAGCCAAGGTCAAAGCAGCCCGCCGAGAGCGGATGGACCACTGGCCCGCGCGAAGACTGGAAAGCTTTCGAGAAGAAGTACGTGCCTGATGCGAACATTGGTGTGCGCACGGGCGAAGCTTCGAAGATCGGGAACAACTATCTCGCATGCATCGATGTGGACGTGAAGGACCCGAAGTACCGCGAAGTGGCGCTAGAGAAATTGCGCTCGATCACGGGCGGGAAGAAGTTCCCGACTGTGCTCTCGGGCTCGGGGAACGGTTCACGCCATCTATATTGTGTGACGCCGCAGCCCTTTAAGATGGTGACCGTCGCCAAAGAAAAAGACGCCTGGGAAATCTGTGTGTATTCCAGCGGCCGGCAAATGGTTCTCCCGCCATCGGTTCACCCCGATACGGGTAAGCCCTACGCGTGGGCGCTTCCAGTGGTGGAAGAAAAAGATCTTCCGGTCATGACGTTTGATGAATACGAATCGGTTAAGGGGCCTAGCAAAAAGAAATCCGCATCGCCACGTGGCCGCGCACTCGATGAATTCACATTCAAAGCGGAAGACGTCTTCATCGAGACGCTACCGCTTAAAGAATCAATGAAGCGCGCCATCATCGATGGAGAAGGTGTCACAGATAGGTCCGCGTTCCTACTCCCTGCGTGCCTTGCGATGGTGAACGCGAAGATGTCACAAGACGCGATCTTGTCGGTACTTACAGATGAGACTACATACTTAGGTAAGTGCGCCTACGATCACGCAAAGACCTCTGACCGCGAGCGTGCGGCCTACTGGGTCTGGCGCTTCACTTTGACGAAGATTCAAGCCGAACGAAATGCCGGGGCGGTCTTTGAGGGTGTGCCGCTTGAAGCGGGGCGTAAGCTCACCAAGGAAGAAATCTTTGTCGAAGAAGAGAAGCTCTCGCAAGAAAACGGCTTCTATACCTTGGGGCCGCGAGGGGGTTCGGTCCCGCAGTACGATGCTTTACTGAAACACTTTGATAAAAAGCATCCGTTTAGAACGATCGCCGATATGCGATCGGTCTACGCATTCAATGGTACGCACTTCGTTCATATGTCTCCGATTGAAGTGAAGGCATTTGCGGAGAGGGCGCTTACGCCGAAACCAGATGAGAGAATCCGGAACGAATTCTTATCGAAGGTGTTAGCAAATAATATCAGTAGTCGACGTTTCTTCTCTGATACGATTGAAGGAAAAATCAATTTCAAAAACGGCATTCTCGATCTGAACGCCACTCGCGGCGGGACGCTACTTAAGCATTCGCCGGAATACGGCTTCAGAGGGGTGTTACCTTATGAGTATGATGCTGAAGCCGATTGCCCCGTATTCCGCGAATGGATTGACGGCGTGATGCTTGGGAACGGGAAGCTGATTGCGATCTTGCAAGAATACATGGGCTATATCGTGCGCGGCGGCGAATACAAACATCACAAAGCTCTTTGGCTTGAAGGCGAAGGACGCAACGGGAAATCCACTTTTGTGGACTTGCTTAAGGCACTCATCGGCCCTGAAAACTTCTCAACACTTTCGATCAAGTCATTGGTGGGTGATAAATTCGCGAGTGCTGACCTCGAAGGGAAGATAGCGAACTTCTCGGAAGAGACGTCACCGGCGGAATTGAAGGACTCAGGCCCATTCAAGAACCTCACGGGCGATGGTGACGTCTCAGCCCAAAAGAAATACGGCGATCTCTTCCACTTCAGGAATCGTGCGAAGCTCATCATGACCTACAATCGCATCCCCGACCTCACAGACTTGTCGCCGGGCATGCTCTCCCGCCCAATCATTGTACCCTTCCGGAAGGTTATCAAAGATGGTGAACAAGATAAGGGTATCAAACGAAAACTCTTAGCGGAACTACCAGGCATCTTCAACTTCGCACTCGAGGGCTGGTATCGGCTTGAGAAGATGAACAGCTTCACGACCAGTAAGCAGTCGAGCCTCGCCCTCACCAAGGTGAAAGAAGAGTCATGCAACGTCTATCAGTGGGTAGAGACGTACGTTAAATTCTTACCGGTCGATTCGGACGTGTTCGTTTCGGCAGCGATACTGCTTGAAGCTTATAAGAAAGCGGAGCGCTACCCTTACCGCAATTCGGAATTCTTCCGGCGCTTGAAGAAGCACCCTGAAATGCAAAAACGGTATCACCCAAAGACGTCAGCGCGGGGTTATATGGGGATTTCACTGATCGGTTTTCGGTAAAGAAAAATCGGTAAAGAAACGTGTTTTTCGATCTGTCATATCTGTCATAGAGGGTATGACAGATCGAGGGGTTCGGTGGGGATCTGTCATACCCATCTGTCACCGCATCCGTCATACCCCACCACATAGGGGAAAAAGATTTCTTCTTTACCTAATGACATATATGACAGCACTTTTTCTAGTTTAAGAGAAAGATATAAGAAAGAGAGAAAAGGGGGAGAAAAAGAAGAAAAAAGAGAGATATAGAGAGATATAGGGAGGGATATAGAGATCTGGTCTGTCATGTCACGTTGGGGGTTAAGGTGGCAAAAGTAAAGAAACGTAAGAAAAAAGTTGTTGAGAAAGTCGATGGGCTTAGCCCGAAGGACATCAGTCGAATCAGAACCGCTGTGAGGGAAGTGTGGTACTGGTCGACGCCGCGAAAGCTCGCTATCGCTCGGGCGATAGGTAAGGACGGGTTCCCCCGCTGCGACGGCTGCCGTAAGAAGGTGCCTAAGACCTACGTCGATCATCTGGTGAACGTAGGCAAAGTGGATGGGGGCTTTATTAAGAGAATGTTCGTGCCCAGTTCAGGACTCCAAAACTTATGTAAGCGCTGCCACGATAAAAAGACGAGAGAAGAACGGGCCGCCTTAAAGCGAGACAAGTATCTCGATTTCGATTAACAAAGCTTGTTAATTAACAAAATCTGTTATATCCTGTTTTCAGAGGTGCAAGATGAAAACAGGGTTGATGGTTCTAGCAGTAGCTCTTCTCTCAGGTGCCTGCGCAAAGAAGGCCGGTCCTGACATTCAGTTCTACGGCTCACAAAACAAATTCGTTCAGACTGAAAAGGGCGCCTTCGGCGGCGAGCCGGCCATCGAGAATTCATTCGTGATGGTTGATGGCGTGATGACTTCCTTCTTTGACCCGAACGCTCTGGGCATGATGAAGCGCCGGAACATGGTCACGCTCGAGACAAAGCTCGTGCTCGGTTCGAACGCGCGCTTTTCGTATGTGATCGAACACGCGGGCCAACTTCTTAACTTCGTCACGATCGGTAACAGCATCCACCGAATGACATCAACTGATGGTGGATTGACTTGGTCGCAAGCCGTTCAGATCTTGCCGGGCACGATGACGCAGTGGAACCCCGGCGTCGTGGTTGATGCGAGCGGTAAGTGGCACATGCTCGTTGAAGCTGACGAGACGGGTCTTCCGAATCAAGGTGGTGTTGCGTGCTACTACTACACCTCGAACGACGGCGACACTTGGGTGTCACACGGTAAGGTCATTGAGAAGTGTGGTAACCCGTACTTGGCCGCAACGTCGCGAGGCATCGTAGTCATTCACGGCGACATCGCCGGCGGATTCTGGCAGACCACTGCATCGACTCTCACCGGCACAACATGGGCTACACACCGCGAGAAGTTCGTCATCGGTACACCCGGCGTTCATGTGTGCGACCCACACGCGATCGAGACCAACGGTAAAATCATTCTGTCGGTATCAGTGGACCAGAATTCAATCACAATGACCGAAGCTACAGACACGTTCGAGTCGCTTCATGAAAGGTTGTTACAGTGACCATCAAGATCTGTCCCTGTTGTAAAGAAAAGCTCACGACACGCAATGTAGAAAAAGTGTCAGTGACTTCAGACCTGGGCCCGAAGGTGTTGTGGTTTACCTGCAAAGGCTGTAAGTCGACTGGGATTCTAAAAGCAAAAAAGAAGGCGGCTTGAAATGAAATTTCCTTACTCACGTAGACTGCTCGGCTCGATTGAAAAACGCACTGGGTTCTCGAAGACAAAGATCGCGATGTTGTTGAATCTTAACCCGGTCTACATAAGCAATATTGCGGCAGGTCGATGCGGCTTCCCGCCCGCTAAGATCAATGGACTCGCGCCAAAGTACGTTGGCTTCAATGAGTTCGAAGCTGCGGCCGTCAAGGACTTCTTAATTTCGTGGGATGAAAAAGTGTTGCGCTTCCGGAAGAAATCACTTAGAGGTTCGAGTCATGGCAAAAACAAAAGTAAAGACACAGGCAAAGAGCAGGGCGCGAAAAAAGCCCGTCCGAAAAACAAAGCCAGAAGAAATGGTTCTGGTAAACTTCAAGGTAAAGCTGTCGGATCGAAAGCGACTCGACGCAAAAGCTGATGAGCTTACACGCGGTAACCGCTCGAAGCTTTTGCTTCTCGCAGCGCTCAACCGCAAGACACCGTTTCAGTCGCTCGCCGTATGACCGACGCGAAAGGAATTGTGATGCAATACGTGAGTGGACTTTTGTTCGGCGCAGGTTTCCTGACCGCAGTGGTCATCTTCAAGGTCGTTCTCAAAATCAGTATGTGCGGCTAAACACATGAGCGAGAAGGCAGTGGCTCTTATCTGCTTGACCGCAATCGTTCTGCTCTTGATTTATCAGGGGTCAGCGGCCGCACTGCCGGTCGCTATGGTCGCAGCGATGTTGGTGTTTGTATGGCTATGACCGAACCAGTTCACTACGTCGGACCATCCGCTGTTTGGTGTCGTGACTGGAAACCTGACGATAAGTTTGTCGCGACCGTTCTCCCTCACCACGTCACGTGCTCGAAGTGCATCGAACTATTCTCACCGGCACTCAAGCAGCTACTGAATACGCCGCTCTTCACAGACCCGCCGGTAAAGAAAAACACGAAAGAAGTTTGACGCACCGGCTAAGGCACCGATACCGTCGGTGCCTACTTGACGCCCGGAATTATTTCATGGTCGCTTAGCTCTTCAAGGGGTGGGCACATGAAGGTAGGCATCATAGGGGTAGGGGTCGTCGGCGGAACGCTACAGCGCTGGTTTGCGGCGCATACGAAGCACGAGGTAGTGCTGTTCGATCCCCCGCAAAATCTGTTTGGCGATCTCAGACACTGCGAGCACATTTTTGTATCAGTGCCGGTTCCGGCCAACGAAATCGGTCAAGATCTGTCAATCCTCACTGGCGCCATCGCGATGGCAAAAGACGTGACCGACAACGTCTACATCAGGTCAACGGTTCTTCCGGGCACCAACAACCACTTCGGCACTCACGCCATGCCAGAATTCCTAACAGAGCGGCGATGCGATGCTGATTTCCGAGATCTTCCAATAGTGGTGGGTGGTGTCGACCGCGAGATGGCATTCGACGAACTCTTCCCAGGTAAGCAGATCATCAAGGTCTCGAATCTTGAGGCGGAGCTTGCGAAGTTCACGCACAACTGCTTTGGCGCAATGAAGGTGACTTACTTCAATATCATCAATGAGTTTGCGACAGGCGTTGGTGCAGACTATCAAAAGGTGTTAAGAGCAGCGAACATCACCGGCTTCTTAGGCGAGCAGCACATGCAAGTGCCGGGGCCAGATGGCAAATACGGTTACGGCGGAAAGTGCTTCCCTGAAAACATCGCAGCTTTTGAGAATCTGCTCAAGCACACGCGCTTCAATATGCAGCTACCTGCGCTCTTCATTCACGCAATCAAACTTCTAAACGATCAATACCGAACGAGAGGGGAACGAGAACATGGACGACCAACTGACAGAGACAGCCGGAATGAAACCGAGCGATCCAATGTTACAGTTCTTTGAATACGAGCATCTGCCCCCGCACCTACAGAAGGTGTCGATGCAGTTTAAGCATGTGGCAGAATATTTGGCGCACGCTCTCCCCCGCAATCCCGAGCGGACAGTCGCGCTTCGAAAACTATTAGAAGCAAAGGACTGCGCCGTGCGCGCAGTGATTTATAAGTGAGAGACGAAATCGCCATCATGATAACCGTGACTGTCGCAGCGGTGGCACTCACGATTCTTTTTATTATCGCCTCTGGCTGCCAGGATAAGAGAAACCAACGCGTGATCGAGTGCTCGTCGACTGCGAACGTGGAGAAATGTCTAGAGGCGATTCGGTGAGTGAAATTCGTTTCGGTAAACGGGTCTATCTCGTTCTTAAGAATGGCGGCGCGAATCTAGAATTTAGAAAGTCGACACAGAAGCTCTTCGACTTTCTGATACACTTAGTCTCTGTGATGGAAGACGGGCAAATGCGCGATCAACTGATGTTTAAGCTCAACGAGATAGAAGAGATTCTCGAGCGGATCGAAAGGAAGTTGCCACAGTGAAGATTCTTGTCACGGGCTGTATGGGATTTATTGGTTCGAACGTCGTGCCCTCACTGCTTAATTCGGGACACGACGTGGTGGGGCTCGATAACCTTTTTCAGCCTTCCATTCGCCCGACTGATCGAATGAAGGAAATCAGTAAGGGTCGATGGGACGCATTCAAATTCTATAAGGGTGACATTCGTGAGCATGGCGTGCTCGAAACTGTGTTCGCACACGAGGGTATCGATGCGGTCGTGCATCTAGCAGCCGTGGGGAGTGTTCCGCGTTCTTTCTCAAATCCCGGCTTAACAACAAGTGTTAACATCGGTGGTTTCGTAAACGTGCTCACTATGGCGGCCCGCTTTCAGGTTCCGAGATTTGTGTACGCATCAAGCTCAAGCGTCTACGGTGACTCGCACCGCTTGATGAAGACAGAAGGGGAAGAGGGAAACACTCTGAGCCCCTACGCGCTCTCAAAAAAGATGAATGAAGAGTTCGCGCGCATATGGGCGCCTGCGGCACACGTGAACACTGTCGGCCTTCGCTTCTTCAACGTCTACGGTCCAGGGCAGTTACCGGATTCGCCTTACTCTGCGGTTATCCCGCGCTTTATCACGGCACCACCAGTGGTTCACGGCGATGGCTCTACGACGCGTGACTTTACTTTCGTCGGTGACGTTGCACGTGCAATTGAATTCTCTCTCGCATACGCCGACAAGGCCAGTACAGTGGTGAATGTAGGCACGGGCGTAGGTACGTCACTTAAGAAACTGCTCGTCTACTTAGAGAAGACCGCAAAGCATCAGCCCGAGCGAGTGGGCGACATTCACTACTCGATTGCAAGTGTGGTGAAAGCGAAAACAGAAATTGGATTTGAAGCCGAGACAAAAATTGAAGACGGCATCAAGATCACGCGCGCGTTTTACGAGAAAGAGGCAACCAATGGCGAATGAGAAAAGCTTAAAGAATCTCCGTCCTGCATGGAAGAAGGGTCAGTCGGGAAACCCTGCGGGCTCAAAGCCCACACCGCCTGACGTGAAGCTAGCTAAGAAACTCACCGATGAAGAGTTCGCAAAGTCATGCGCGAAGCTGATGTTCACATCAGTCGAGAAGCTTGAGAAGATCGCGCGCAGTAAAGAGTCACGCGTCATCGACTCACTTGTTGCGCGCATCCTGCAAAAGGGCATCAACGAATCAAGCCGCGTGGAACTTAATTTCTTCGTTGAGCGTTTCTTAGGAAAGGTGCCTGAGAATCACAACTTCTCGGGAAGCGTGAATGGGTCACTGGCTGACTTCATCGCGAGTCGTAAGGACGACGAAGACGAAAAGTGAAGATAGATCGCAAACTCTTCTCAGACAAAGAATGGCGTGTAAACACGCTCTACACCATTGTCGATAAAGACGGGCAACAGATTCGCTTCAAAAGAAACCCACTTCAGAAATTGGTGGGGACAGATCCGGCTAAGCGAAAGATGATCTTGAAGGCTCGGCAGTTCGGGTTTTCCACCAATGAGATCGTCGATATGTTCGATGACACGATCTTCACTCGTAACAAGACATCGGTGATTCTCGCGCACGAGCAAGACTCGATCAAAAAGCTTTTTCGCATCGTGCAGCGGCTCTATAAGTTTTTGCCTAATGAAGTGAAACCGAAGCTAGATCGCGGTGGCGGTTCGAAATATGAGATGTTCTTTCCAGAACTCAACTCACGTATCTATTGCGATTTGGAAAGCCGTTCCGACACGATTCAGCGACTGCACATCTCTGAAGCGGCCTTCATGAAAGACTCGGCGAAACTCAAAGCGACACTGCAAGCGGTCCCACTCAACGGCCAAGTCACAATGGAAACCACAGCGAACGGTATGGCCAACCACTACTACGACATGTGGATCGACCCGGAGCAGCCCTACAAGAAATTCTTTTTCCCGTGGTTCATGTTCCCCGCTTACCGGTTACCCGCGCCGGGGAACTTCAAACCCACTGAAGAAGAAATAAACTTTGTTAAGAAAGCGAAGAAGAACTTCGGAGTGGGCATCACGCGCGAACAGATCATGTTCCGCAGATTCAAAAAGGCCGAGCTTAAAGCATCATCGCACGACAAAACGCGTGTGAGCTTTGAACAAGAATATCCGGAAGACGATGCGACTTGTTTCTTAGCTTCAGGCGAAGCGGTGATGGACCTTTTCCGCGTCAAAAAACAGATCGATGAACTAACCGAGCCGATTTCAGAATCGAACGGCATGAAGATCTTCGACGTTCTCGACAAACGAAAGCTCTACGTGATCGGCGCCGATGTGGCCGAAGGCGTTCGAAAAGATTGGTCAGTCGGCGTCTGCATGGAAGTCGAGTCGAAGAAAGTGGTCGCAACCGTTCGGGGTCAGTGGAAGCCCGGCGAATTTGCCGACATGCTTTACGATCTCGGGAAAAAGTACTCAAGTCCTGCAAACGGCTTCCCGATACTGGCAGTAGAAAGGAACAACCACGGGCACTCTGTGCTCTTAAAGCTCGACGAAACACTGGGTTATCCAGCTATTTGGGTGAACCCAAAGGACGAAAGACAAGGGTGGCTTACCACTTCCGTCACTCGCCCGGTCATGGTGAACGCGTTCATTGACGGAATTGAAAGCGGAGCCATTGACGCACGTGATAAAGCCATCCTGACGGAATGCTTGACACTGGTTGACAACGCCGGAAAGATCGAAGCATCAGACGGTAAGAACGACGACGCAGTTATCGCTACTGCAATTGCTTACCAAATCGCGCTCGCGAATTCTTTGAAGGTCTACGACGACCTCGAAAACAGAATCAGACTATGAGAAGGGTTCAATGGCCGAGAACGACCAAAAACTTGCCGAGGCTAAAAGCGAAACGCGCGCAAATCCCGTAGCAGATCTCTACACGGGTCAGAGCGAAAACACTCGCTTTCAGTCACCCCTCGTTCCCAGTACCTTCTATCAACCCTTCAACTTCGACGATCTCTGGCAAAAACGCGGGGACTATTCAGCCTACGAGAAGATGATAAACGACGACCAAGTGTCGGTCTGTTTGCGGCTGAAGAAAGATCTTGTACTTGGTGAAGGTGGGCATTTCGTGCCCGGTGAAGACGGCCAAGAAGAAATCATCGAAGACCTCGAAAAGGCGTTCTTTGAAGATTATGATGGGGATTTTGTTGAAGACCTCGAGCAGGTCTTAACCAGTTACGAGTTCGGTTTCTCAATTAGCGAAAAGATCTTCCATATTCGCAGTAACGGAAAACTCGGTCTTAAATATTTGCGCACACGCCATCCAAACTCATGGCGTCTTTACCAGGATTCAAAAGGCGCGGTCACGAAGTATGAACAGGTGACAGTCGATGGTAACCTCGACATCAATCCAAAATCGATCATTCACTTTATCAACGACGCTCGTTTTCAAAACCCTTACGGGAATTCAGATCTCCGAGCGGCTTACAGCGCTTACTTCACCAAGACGGAAATCGTAAAATATCTTGCGATCTTTCTCGAGAAAGCAGCGAGCCCAATTCCCGTTGCACGTTTTGATAAGAACGCGCCGCAGAGTGCAGTCGACAAGCTCTTCAATATCATCAAAAACTTCCAAACTAAGACTGCGCTCGCTATCCCAAAAGATATCGAAGTCGAATTCTTAGAGTCCACCAACCAAGGCGACGCGTACCGAAACGCCATTCAGCTTTTCAATATGTTCATCGGTCGAGCCCTTTTCATCCCTGACCTTGTGGGCTTCACGGGCGGCGAAACCGGCGGCGGATCTCTCGCTCTCGGTAAAGAACAAATGAACCTGTTCTTCATGCACATCTATCGCCGTCGCGCGGCGCTTGAGGCAGTCATCAACAAACAAATGGTGAAGCCGCAGGTGCTCTACAATTTTGGTGATATCGATAGTCCGCCGAAATGGCGCTTCAAGCCGCTTGATGACATGAAGGCCGTTGAGCTTGCGAAAGTATGGCTCGATGCTGTCCGTTCGAAATCGTTCAAACCAAACGAAGAAGAAATTAACCACTTCAGAAAACTCGTTAAGTTCCCCGAGGGCGATGTCGTCTTCGCGGCGGACACGCCGAACCCAATCACGGGCCTCATGCCCGACGGTTCCGAACCCCCAGATCAAGAGGGCGAAGATGGCGAGCAAAAAGACGAAGAGAGTGGGAAGGAAAGCGTGGGGGAAGGAAAGCCCGACCCCAAAGCGAGTGCTGCTAGAAACGACGAGGGAAGCGAAGAAGATTCTGAGACAGAGCCTCGAAACAAAAAGAGTAACTTTGCAAAAGCCTATAATCTCCCCGAAGGCGACTACTACAAAAAAGTAGATTTCAAATCGATCGAGACGAAGCTCAACGACTACGATCGTTCAGTTATGAATGACGTAAAGCCTGTCGTGAAGCGCATGATGTCTGATCTGTTTGACCAGATCCAAAAGAAAAAGATTCTTCAAACAGGTAACGTCGATCGTATCGATACGTTGAACCTCAAATACAAAAAAGAGCTTAAGCAGATCTTGCGCAATTCACTCGTGCAGATTTACCGCGATGCTCAAAGCCAAGCCGCTACCGAAATCGAAAAGTCCGATTTCGCGAAGAAGGCGGTTGCCGGTCAAAAGTTCTTAGACGTGATCGAGAAAGAAACCTTCGATTTCGTTGGCGACTACGAGTACGGCATTTTGAAACGTGTGCGCGCTGATCTTGTAGCAGCTATTAAAGACGGAAAGTCACTGGCGACAGTAGAAGACATTCTCGATCGCGACTTGAAGCAAATGTCTCAAGTTCAGATTGAACGCTACGCGCGCACGAAGCACACGGAAGTACTTAACACTGCGCGCGTAGAGTTCTTTGACTCCACAGGTGTAGTCGACGGCTATCAATACAGTGCCGTGCTTGATGATGCAACCTCGGCGATATGCAGCGGCCTCAACGGGAAGAAGTTTAAGTCAGGCGATGAACCAATTCCGCCGCTCCATTTCAACTGCCGCTCTCTTCTCATCCCGATCACCAAGTACGAAGAGTTCACACCAACGGAAAGCATTCGCGGTGAAGACCCGCAAAAGTTCATTGAAGACAACAAAGGCGAAGGCTTTTCCACCAAGTAGGGGATTGAAAAATGCCAATGAAGATTGAAGGCGTCGAAATATTCTCGGTAGGTAAGTGGAACGAAGACAAGTTCACGCTCGAAGACCTGCATGAGATGGTCAAAGCCTTCAACGAAAACACAGCGGGCGCACGGCCTTACTTGAAGATCGGCCACGATCCTAAGCAAGTGGTGGGGAATGCGCTGATGGGAAACAGCGACGGGATGCCCGCACTTGGTTGGGTCGAGCGTCTTTACGTGCGCGGTGAGAAGCTCGTCGCAGACTTCGCGGACATCCCCGAGAAGCTGTTCGATCTTATTAATAAAAAGGGTTATCGAAAGGTCTCTAGCGAGATCTTCTTCAATATTAAAATCGGCGAGAAATCCTACAAGCGGATGCTCGCAGCCGTGGCGCTCTTGGGCGCAGAGACGCCCGGCGTGATGAATCTTCAGGACATTTTGTCTTCGTATTCGAAGATGATTTCCTTTGATGCAAAGGTGACCACGATCAAAGCGTTTGAAACTGAGTTCATTCCGAACTCAAAAGAAAATCCTAACAAGGGGAAAAACATGCCGCCAGTAGAGAAGACAGAAGCCGAACTCCGCGCTGAACTCGAGACCGAGCGTCTCGCAAAAGAGAACGCGGAATTGAAAGAATTCCGCGCGCAAGCGGAAAAAGCGAAAGCTGACGCCGACAAAGAGTTGGCAGATCTGAAAACTTTCAAGGCGCAAGCTGAGAAAGAAAAAGCCGAACTTGTTGCGCAAGCTGAAGTCGCTCGCGTCGAGAAGTTCGTTTCTGACCTCGCGGCAGAGAAGCTTGTGACGCCCGCGATGAAACCGCTCGTGACTGCTTTGCTTGGTGAGACCAAGAAAGAGTACACGGTAAAGATCCAAGAAAAAGATCAGAAGCTTTCGAAAGAAGAGCTTCTGAAAGAAACGCTGAAACTTTTCAAGGCCGCATCTGACGTTAACTTCGAAGAAAGTTCGGCAGTCGGTGACAAGAAAGATCAGTCCGCGAAGGAAGATGCTATGCACAAGAAAGCAATGGAGTATGCCGCGAAGAACAAAGTCGGCTACGGCGCTGCTCTCAAAGCTGTCATGGCAGAAGAGTGCTAAAAACTAAAAACTGAAAGGAAATCGACATGAGCCATATTGCTCCAATTTCCATGAAGGCGTCGACAACCATTCCGGCTTACCGGATTGTTGCGCCGCTGACTGGAACCGCGAACTTCGTGAAAGTTCCCGCGTCGGCTTCGGAAGCGCCGATCGGTATCACGCAGGACACAGTCCTTGATACCTCGTCTGCAATTCCGGTTGCAGTCGCAGGGATTTCGAAGCTGTACTTCAACGATACGGTCACGACCGGATCGTTCGTTGCTTCGAACAACGCAGGCCAAGGCGTGCCGCATGTGAATGTGACCGCCGGTAGCTACGTTATCGGTATGCTGATCGGCCCGACCATTGCGGCCACTGGCACTATCGCCGACGTTTTGATTCAACCCATGTTCAAATCAATCCCGTAACGGATAGAAAGGAAGTAGCACATGCCATTGAAGAGTCAGTTACACGTTAATAAGCTGCTCTCAAATGTTTCTGTCCAGTACCGGAATGAAGAGTACATTTGGGACAAAATTTGGGCGCAAATTCCGGTCGTGAAGGACACCGATCTGTACCGCACGTACGATCGGAACTTCCGCATTCCTGAGAGCCGCCGTGCTCCGAAGGGTGTGGCCCGCGAGTTCACCTTCGAGTTTTCATTCTCGTCGTACGCTTTGGAGCAGCACGCTCTGAAGGACTACGTCGGAGTGGACGAAGAAGAGCAGAACGACCAAGGGTCGTTGATGGTCGACACGACAGAAAGCTTGACCGACGCAATCTATCGTCGGATCGAGTTGATGACGGCGTCGCTCTTCACCAAGACGTCGTGGTCATTGAACGTGTCGCTCGCAGCGGGCGCCGCATTCTCTGACAACACGACGACTTCGGACCCGGTCCGCGTCTACGACACGGGCACGGTGACGGTTGTTGCGAACTCGGGCAAAAAGCCGAATTTCGGTTTCTTGCCTTTGTCGGGTTTCAACAACGTGAAGAATCACGTCTCGGTTCTCGACCGCGTGAAGTACACGTCGGCCGAGGTTTCGAAGAACATGATTCAGGCCTTGATCGGCCTCGACGAATTGTTGGTGGCGACAGCCATCTATGATTCGGCGGATGAAGGGGTTGCGTTCTCGGGCGCAAGCTTCTTCTCGAACTCGTTCATCGGTTGGAAACCAGCCGGTGGCGGCGGTATCAAAACACCGTCGTGCGGTTACACATTCGTTGGCCGTCAGCCGCGAGTTCGTAGCTGGGTTGACCAAGAAAGAAATGCGACTGCGATCGAAGTCGAAGTGAAGGTACAACCAAAAGTTGTTGCCTCACTCACCGGCTATCTGATCAACGGCATCTAAGATCCGGTAGGATCTTAAAAATGGTTACGGCCGCCCGCCATTAAAAAGGGCGGCCACTTATTTTGCCAGAATTGAGGTATGCTGTGGCGAAGAAAAAAGTAGTTCGAAGAAAGAAGATTGTTCCGGATCACGAAGGTATCGATCAAGAGATTGAGACTGATGAAGAGATCGAAATCGATGAAGATCCCACCTTTGCCGAAGCGCCCGACGCCGCGCCGGTAAAGAAAGCCAAAGAAGTCGCACAGAAGAAATCCCGCGATGCAAAAGCTCTCGAGCCGCGCGCGACCTTCTACACAATGAAAGGCGCCGACAAGGTCGTTAAGGTTTTGGTCAAACACCGTGGGGTGTACGAAATCTATCTCGGCCGAATGCTGAAGAAACACAAAGCCGCACTCGAATCGATGATTCTTGGTTGGAAAAAGAAAGGCGAGTGGGTTGAACCGCACGCTGCCAAAGCGAAGATCGAAGAACTTCGCAAGGCTCTTCCACCAGTTAAGGTCAGAAAGTAAGAGGGCACGATGGGTCTTTACTGCACGACAACAAGTCTCGCCATCCTGATGGTGGGAACCACATTCGATAGCGCGACGACTTCGCTTGCAGATAAGCTCATCATTCACGCTGAGAACGAAGTAAATAAATGGCTGTCGAAACGGTATGAGATTGAGAATTTCAATACCACTTCGACAGCCGTTCCGCCTTTGGTGACGTCACTTACAGAGACGCTCGCTGAAGGATACATGTATCAGCGCATGGCTCGTGGGGGTAAAGAAGCTCTCGCTCAAGCTAAGACTCTCATCGACCAGGCACTCACGAACTTGAAACTGATTTCAGAATACAAGCTCGATTTGACCGACAGTAGCGGTAACGTCATCACCGATATGTCGAACACTGCATACCGCGTCCTAAGCAATCAAGAGCAGTACACGCCGACATTCAATGAAGACGACAGCCTCAATTGGGAAATCGATCCTGATAAACTCAGCGATATTTCTGATGAAAGGGATTCGTAACCTTGGCAGAAAAATCGATCGAAGCGACATTCGAAGACAAAGAGGTTGCAGACTTTTTGAAGTCGATAGCAACCAATTTGAACAAAGTGAAAGGGGGCGACAATAAATTCGCAGGCCTTCTTTCAGCTATTGTCTTCCGGGATGTGATCGGTCACTTCACGCAACAAGAAGGCAGCGAAGGCCCGTGGGCACCGTGGTCGGAATCGTATCTCGAGCACATGAAAAAGATCGGTCGGCAAAACAATATGATCCTTCAATTCACCGGTCGACTTCGCGATAGCTTTCGGCCGACCAATTTCAAAGCGACCAGCGAAGGCCTTCTTTGGTTCAACCGAGCGAAGACTTCCGAGGATTTTCCATATGCTTATGCACACGACACTGGTGGGGGCCGCCTACCGAAGCGTGATTTCATGTGGCTATCTGATAAAGCTGTGGAAGACATTTCGGAGCAGACGCTTAACTTCATGCTGGATGAGGCGAAGTGATGGCGACGCGTGTCGACTTAAACGGCATTAAAGAAGCGATCCAAAACATCCTGACGGACGCGAACACGACGACTGCGAGTCCCATTGACCTCTCTTACGGGCTCGCCGGCAGTAAACGCGTGCAACAGATCTTAAAGACCCACCCTGCGATGATTCGCCCGCAGGCTTCGTTCTTTCCACTCGTGACTTGCTTTATCAACGAGAAGACCTCGTCGAGTGAAACAATCAAGGGCGGTCAGCTTTTAAACCAACGACGGGCCACCATAGAAGTGTCCGTCCTGGGCTCCATCTGGAATTCAAATATAGCGTCGGTGGACGAAGACCCCGCTGATGAAGACATCAGCCAGTTGATGGAAAACATCGAGTTGATTTTGCGTTCTGACGCTACGCTACGCGGTAAAGTTAATTGGCAAAGGCCGAGTGGTTGCAAATACTACACCGAGTTACTGAACCAACAAACGCATTTGAGGTCGGGGGTTCTGACTTTCAACTGCGAGGTTTTCTACTAGGGGTGGGCGAATGGCGATGAACACAGAAGCAATCAGACAACAATCAAACGCGGCGATCAAACAATGGGGTCCGCAATGGCGTGAGAACGCAAAGAAACATTCGGCTTTCAAACAGCCGACGCTTGAAGAGTTTGAAAACTGCGGAGTCGGTCGCGCGGTTTTGTGCGTGGCTAACGGCTACAGTTTTGAAGAAGAGATCGACACGATCGTAAAGAATCACCAGAACGTCGACATCATGGCGTGTGACAAAACCATGGGTCATCTTCTCGATCATGGCGTTGCGCCAACTTACGTCATGGTGTGTGACGCAAACGTCGACTACAAAAAATATATGGAGCCTTGGAAAGATAAGCTCCAAAACACAATTCTCTTTATCAACGTGTGCGCTAACCCCGAGTGGAGCCACAACGGAAATTGGAAGAAGATTGTTTTCTTCTCGAACCTTGACGTGATCGATTCACACGTTGAGTTCTCGAAACTTTCGAAGTGTCCGAACTTCATCCCCGCCGGCACCAACGTGTCGAACGCGATGGTCATCATGCTCACGCAAAGTGATAACGAGGGCCGAAAGAATTTCTTCGGTTACGACAAAATCCTTCTCATCGGCTACGACTACTCGTGGCGCCACGGCGGGAAGTACTATGCGTTTGATGAAGATGGTGGCGGAAAAACTCACTACATGAAACACGCCTACATCGTCACGCCCGGCGGTGAGTTCTGTTACACGTCTGGCAATCTTCAATTCTCGGCCGAGTGGTTGAAGACTTACATCAGCGCGTTCAAACTGCCCGTCGTTCAATGTAGCAAGCACGCTATGCTTGCACTTGGCGGAAGAACCGGGAAGCTCGAAGAGCAGATGCAATACCGCTTCAGAACTCAAGATCGCGGGCAGGTAAAGAATCTGATCAAAGAACTTAAAGGTCTGAAGCAACGCGAACAGGAAATTATAAATGCAGTCAATTTTATCGGGCGCGAGCACCATTGGGCTAGCGTTCGCTCAATTTAATAGGGGGCCTCGATGTCTGTAGGCGATAGCGTTTTAGTAGGGAATTTGTCGTACCTCGCCATCGGGCGCGAGATCACTTATGGCACGTACTCCACGTGCACAGCCGGCGTCGCGTTCATGTCGCTTTCGATGAAAGCCTTGAAAGACACCAAGATCTTGGAAGAGATCCAGACGAACCGAACCAATTCGCACTTTGTGCAGCTTGGGAAAGTCGTCGAGGGCGACGCCGAAATGGTCTACTCGCCACGAAACTTGGGCATCAACTATCTCTTGCACAACGCCTTTGGTGGGGGGCCGGTTACAACGGCTACGGCGACTGGTGCGACTGCCGGTGCGGCTGCGTTCCAACACCAAATCGATATCGCGAATTTCCAAACGACCTATTCGAGTTTGTGTTTCAACGTTCGTAAAGGTCAGGCGACGACCGGGAAGATCTTCGAATACAGTGGCATTCGTGTGAACGAGTTGTCGCTGAAAGCGGAAATCGATGAAGCGTTGATGATGTCGTGTTCGCTGATTGCGAAGGATTGCACGATCACATCAAACGATGTGAGCGCAGTACTCGACACAACGACTGCGACGCAGACGCCTCTCAGTTTCGTGAGCGGTCGTTTCTCGGTTGAGACAACACCTGCGGGTCTGACGTCGACTTCGTCGTGGTCAGTTCAGAGCTTCGAGTTCAAGATCATGAACAACTTGAACTCTGATGCGGCCGCACGACGAATCGGATCGGACGTTCTGCAAGTGTTGCCTGCGGGCCTTGCACAATTCGCGCTGACCGCTTCTTTACGCTTTGACACGACGACGGCGTTCGATGCGATGATGGCGGGAACACGACTTGCGGCGGAATTGATGTTCGAGGGCGCGACACTACCTGGATCGAATATCCGCGAGTCGATCAAGATCACCATGCCTTACGTGATGGTCAGCGATGCCGGTGACCCGGAACTCGCGAGTGCGCAGGACCCGCTCACAAGCGAGGTCACGTTTGCAGTACTTCGAGATCCGACGGCTAGCGGTTATGCAGTCAGAGCAGTCGTGGTGAACGATACCACCAGTTACGCATGATAGGATGTTAGCGATGTGGGCTTGGCTTTTCGGAAAGAAACTTAGTGACGTCATCAACCAGACCAAAAAGGTCAAGGTTGTTGGCGTCACTTTCACTATTCGAAAAGTCAATATTCTCGACTACGCCGCAGGCTCGAAGGTTTTGATTCAGGCTTACGACACGCACAAAACAGCCGGGGCCAAGATCGAAGCGCTGCAAGCGACAGGCGAGAAAGCAAAGCGCCACTACGCAGACATATTGGTGGCCGGTGTCGTTGACCCGGTCATCACTCATGACGGTAAAGACGGATCGATAAACGTGTACGACATGATGCCGAATTGGGAACTCACCGAGCGCCTCTACGCGGAAATCATGACGTTTACTTATGGTAAAAAAAAACTCAAACAAGCTATGTTAGCCGTGAAAAACTCGTCGAGTTAGATCAGCTAGCGCGCAGATACGGAGTTTTGCCGAGTCAAATTCTTCGAGAGTGTTCACTAAGCGACTTTCAATTTGATTCTCTCGCGGCATCGAAAGGGGTTGAAGAAGAAGCCCGGCAGGCGAGAAAGAAAAAGGGCGGACGATAATGGCGGCAAAAGAGGCGAGTCTCTTACTGAAGATAAAGACGGCGGGCGAAGAAGCGCTTTCGCGCGTGGCCGACGGTTTCTCAAATCTCAAAGAGTACGCCCTTGTTTCCTTCGCCGCAATCTCTGCGGTCGTCATCAAATCAATCGCCGACTACCGCCAACAAGAAGAAGCGACGAACTCCCTCACACGCGCGATGGTCAACCAGGGCGTCTACTCAAAGGCGCTTAAAGACGACTACCTCGAACAAGCTTCGGCACTTCAGAAGCTCACTCTCTACGGCGATGAACAAATCATCGGCGCGCAAGGTGTTTTGCAAGGTTACCTCGGCCAAACAAAAGTCAGTAAAGAACTTCTTCAAGCAACACTTGATCTCGCGGCCGCAAAGAAGATTGATCTCGCGACCGCCGCTGAACTAGTCGGAAAAAGCGTCGGCACTTCCACCAACGCTCTCGCCCGGAACGGGATTGAGGTCAACGCCAACGCCACGAAACAAGAGAAGCTCGCGCAAGTACTCGACCAAGTAAATAGCCGTTACGGCGGACAAGCCGAGGCAGCGGCCAAAGGCTATGGTGGGTTGACTCAGCTTGCGAATGTCGTGAGCGATATTTTTGAAACGATCGGCGAGCGTTTGCTTCCGGTTATTTCTTTATTTACAGACAAACTTAAAAACCTCGGGACGGATGCGAGCTTCGTCAACAACGCTATTGACGGATTCATGGCGACGCTTCAAGCGCTCGCACAAACTGGGATTGTCGTTTACGGCGTCGTTGAGACTCTCGGTAAAGTGCTCGGTACTGGTCTTGCGGCTGCTTTCGAGGCAGTCTCTCAAGCGGCCAGTGGAAACTTTAAGCAAGCACTTGAGACCGCGCGTGCGGGCGTTGCCGCAACAGGCGACGCTGTTATCACTTCGGTTGAGACAACTCAGAGCCGTCTTAGAGAATTGAATGCAGCTTTCGTTGCGGATACGCAAGCTTCACAAGCTGAAGAGTTGGCTCTCGAGAAAGAAAGTCTCGCGCGTAAGAGTGAAGTGAAGCTCCAGGCCGCGAACGACGATGCAATCAAACTTCGCGAACAACAGATCGAACAACAAGCGATCGACATTGAACTGCTCAAAGCCAGTGAAGAGCAGAAAGCAATGGCGCAAATCGATGCGCAAATTAAAACTCAACAAACGATCTTAAAGAACGCCACCGATTCGAAAACGAAACTCGCAGCACTGAACGAAATCTATCGTCTTAATGAGCTAAAGAAAGATCAAACAGCTCACGAGACGCAGATTCAAAACAGAAAAGATACTCTCGACAAAATCGCTTCGCTTCAAAACTCAAGCAACAAAACTCTGGCCATGGCAGGAAAGGCCGCTGCCATCACGCAGATCGCAATCGAGACACCAGTCGCGATCTCGAAGGCCCTCTCGGCGTTCCCGCCGCCCTTCAACTTCGCCGCTGCGGGTCTGGTGGGGGCGGCTATGGCGGCCCAGGCGGCGAATATCGCAGGCGTTCAGTTAGCCGAAGGCGGCATCGTCATGCCAAGGCCCGGCGGTACACAAGCCACTATTGGCGAAGCTGGTCAGGCCGAAGCCGTCATTCCACTTGATCGCGCAGGCGAGTTCGGACTTGGCGGCGGGAACACCACTGTCGTCATCAACTCTTACGGCGGAATGCTCGGTAGCGAAAGCGAGGCGCGGCAGTTCGCAGTGGCCGTCGATCGTCAACTTCTCAAGCTTCGACAAAACAACGAGAGTGTCGCCTTTGACTCGGGGGTCGTGTAAGTGGAATTCATCAAAGGAAACTTTCTCAACACCACTTCACAGATGACTGTGAATTCAAACACACTGGCTTCATCGAATCTCTTCAATCGAGATCCGGCGTTTCAGTACTACACCGACGGACTCAACAGTGATCTCACCACTTCAAGTATCACGATCACATTCGACGCAACGACTCCGGTCAGTCGAATTGCGATGCTCGACATGAACTTCAAAGAGTTCCGAGTGTTCTACGACGGCGCCACTGCGAATTCGTTTTCAATTTTGAACGGCGACACGACGGTCTCGACCTACACGGGCAACGCTGATCCCAATAAATACTTTCGGTTCAATACCATTCAGTGCTCGTCGATCACGATCCAATCGACAAAAACAATGGTTGCCGATCAAGAGAAGTACATCGGTCTCTTTGTTGCGAGCGACTTGATCCAAGAGCTTGAGCTTCGTCCATCGGCGAAAGGTTATAAGCCGCGACTGACGCCAAAACAGATCGTGCATAAGTTGTCGGACGGCGGCACGCGCATTCACAACGTAAAGAAGAAATGGGAAACCCAAATCGAACTCGATTTCATTTCCCGCACTGAGCGTGACAATCTTCAGACGAATCTTTTTGATCGCGGCGAAGAGTTCAACTTCGCCCCATTCGGCACTACCACATCTTGGGACGGCCAGATCTTCGAGTGCGTGTGGGACGGTCCGTTCACTTTCTACGAGTACTCTGACAATAACAACACGGCGGGATATTCAGGCAAAATCTCGCTTAAGGAAACTCCGTCTTGAGCTTCAATCCCTCACTCAACAATTTGATAAAGGCGCCCGTTGCGACGGTGTTTCGTCGCGCTTTCATCAAGCGACGCCTTCTATCAAACGGGCTCTTTGAGTCCGAATGGTTTGATATTTCGAACTACGTTAAGAGTTACGGAAAGATTGTCACGCAAGTCGACACGTCCCGCCGATTTAAGTTCACTTTCAGTAACGCCAAAATAAATGTCGAAAACGAAGAAGGTGCTTTCAACCCAGACGATTCTCCGTCGAGCCTTTGGTTCGGTTACCTCAACCAACAGCGAACCCTGGTGAAGCTAGAGGCGGGTTTCCGCTACACCACTGAAGATGCTCAAGGACTTAAGACGACAATTGAACAGCCGTCAGAAGGCGGCTGGGACGCAGCACTCTGGGACACTGACGACGACCAGTGGGACGACGTAGGTAGTAGCACGATGTTCATCGGCATCTTGTCGGGTGACATTCCGTTATCTGACAAAAACGATTTGGCGCTGAACTTAAAACCTCTCGTATCGGTCTTCCAAGATTTCCCGGCCAAGAACTTAACCGGATGGACGTCAACTGGCTTTACTGCCAGTCAGTTTCTCACGATGGTAAGAGACCAAGTGGACGTTTACGGCGCCTATATCTTCCGTCCGTTCTTCGGCGACACGACCACCAATTGGGAAATCAGTGCAACAACCAACGTCTACTCGAATTTGAATACGTCGACAGCCGCTGATGTTATCGACAAAACGGTTTGGGAAATCATCGAGAAGCTCGCTGAGACTGAAAACTTCGTTCCCTACATCACGCGTGATGGGATCTTCAAATTCATTTCGCGCACAACCCTCAACAGCACAACAGCCTATGAGTTCCATGGAGCGGGTTCGTTCAGTAGTACCTACGGCCACACGATAAAGACTGTCGACACTTATGGTTTCCGGATTTCAAAATACTACTCGCGGATTCAGTTGAAATGGCGCGATACCGATTCGGCAACAAGCTATGTGATCCGCGAAGCGAATTTGGAAGTCGCACCTACGAACAACCCGTGGGTCCTAGGTGTTCGCACGCTATCGATTGAGAACTTCTACATCCCGACAGTGACGGTTGCCGAGACACTGGCTGATGCCCTCTTTGACGATGTCTCGGCTTATAAGAAAGAGATCGAATTCACGACGACTTTCATTCCACACTTGGATCTTTTTGACCGTGTCGCAGTCTACTACGATCCGGCCGAAGCGCAGGCGAACAGTCTCTGGGACCAAAACAATTGGGCCGACGACGCGACGTCTACTGCGCAAGACTTGATTTTTGATGCTGCCGTCGGTGACGCTCTTATTTTAGAGGGTCAAGAGTTTAAGTTCTTGTCGATGGAGATCGACCTCGACAATTTCCAAAACCGTTTTGTAGCGAGGGAAATCTAATGCCGAGTCCGAATACCATCACAGCCTTCTACAGTTTCAGCCCCTTGACCACCATTCGCTCGGCGCAAGTGAACAATAACTTCGGTCTTTTCCGAGGTCACTTGATGCCGATCGACGCGAGTGCAACGTCGTTTGCGAACCACTCGTATGACCTCGGGACCGAAACATACTCTTGGCGCACGGGTCACATGCAGTGGGGAAACTTTTATCAGAACACCACGAGCAGTATTCCGGCCGCGCCCGCAGCCGGGCGCATGGCGCTTTACTTTAAAAACGACGGCCTTCTTTATAAGAAGAATCCGGCAGGGGTCGAAGCCGCAGTCGGAAGCGGTGGTGGCGGGGGCTCGAGCCTTAAATGGATTGAAGACGCCGACGCGCCTACTTCTGTTTTTGAATACTCCGAACAGGCTTTTGTTTTTGAAGATGCGATCACGCAATATCTTTACGCCGCTGTTCGAGTTCCAAACAGCTATGTAGCAGGATCGCAAATCAATCTTCGTGGTGTAGTCTATGCCGCAGGCACTTCAAGTACGGTTTTGATGAAGACTCTTGCGACCCTGATTCGTACCGGAACTGACGCGATCAATTCAACAACGAATCAAAGGACTTCTACGAATAGTGCGATCACTTTGGCCACCACTGCGAATCGCCCGAACGCTTTTGTCAACGATCTGACTGATTCTTCGGGTCTCATCAATAGCGTCACAGTAACCGCAGGCGACATCATTTTGGTGAGAATGACACGAGATACGGCAACCGACACATACGCGGGCGATGCAAAATTCCCAGCTTACAGTAGCGAGGTAACGTTCACATGAGACAGTTGATTCTTTTCTTACACCTTTTCGTCACGCTCTTTTTCGGTTTTCCGGCCGACGCCGCATTAACCAATGGCGATAAGCAAGAACTCAGTTTTAAAAACCTGCTAGGTCCCTTCAACGGCGGATTTGAAAACGGCCTTGCATCCTGGGTACCGTCGACGGCGGCGCACCTCACTGTTGCGACCAGCGGCTCAAACCTATTGGTGGGGGGCGGGTCTGGTGTTTGGGATGCAGCTGCAAGTAACGACACATTAAGAAGTAAAGCTGTCACGATCCCCAACGGTCTTTACGGTCTCAACTGCGAAGCTTCTGTCCTTCTCTTAGTTCCGAGCGGAACCGCGACACACTCTCTTCAAGCTTATGATGGAACCAACGTTCTAGTCTCTAGCACTGTTGTCACTGGGACTTCGCCGAAAACGAATACGGTTTACTTTCCTTGTCCGACTTCGGGAACAATCGCGATCCGACTTCTCGCAAACGCGAACGAACCGGCACTCGGAGTTGATGAAGCCTATATTGGGGTTGCGAGAAATATCGGAAACGTCGCAAACACAACCGAATGGGAGACTTTCACCCCGGCACTTACCACTTCAGGCGGCGGCTCGATCACGCTCAACTCGACTGGAAAAACAGATCCTAACGGCCGCAAGCGGCGCGTTGGCGATTCAATGGAAGTTCAGTTCTCTCTTAAGAACGGTTCTGGCGGCGCCGCGAGCGGAAGTGCAGGTAGCGTTCAATTTGGCATCCCTTCTGAATGCGTTCCTAACACTTCAAAACTTGCTACATCAGTTGGCGGTGTTCGGGTTGACGGTTCAGGTAACGTCGGAACAACTGCCTTTAAAGGGGCCGAGACTTTTATCAGCGGTCAAAATATTTTGATGCAACCGGAAGGTGCCTCAACCTATGCCGCTGTTTCCGATATTGCCGCAAACTACTATATGACCGGAAGAGCTACCATCCCATGTACCGGCTGGGGCGCAGAGCAGTCCTTCCGCCCAGAACAAACGGGATGGTATGTCGCCGCAAACATCTCTGGCGCAAACCCGTCACTCGGCGTTTCGGCAGTAACGGGCTACACTGAAATCATCGATGCCGGTCTGACCATGACACCGCGTAACGGTTCGCAGCCTGTTGGTATCATGTGTTCGACGACGAACGCAGCGACGACACCGACCACTTCGGCATCGACGTGTGCGGCCGGCAGTGAATCGATTGGTGCAAACTTCAACATCCCGGTCGCGGGAAGCTACGAAGTGTGTGCGTCCTATGCTCACCAAACACAGCTCGATTCGGGCGAGGCACTCAACGCAACCTTTCAGTTGATTGAAACTCCAACGAACGCACAGACGCTTACACTCGAGGGCGGTGGGAGAGTACAGAGCGGCGCCACTGCGGAAACGATTGCGTCAGGCGTCGATCACGTGCAGACAACGCCGAACCAGAACTGTTCGATCTTCCAGTGGACGTCGTCAGGCAACAAAGGTGTGAGACTCATGTACGAGCAGGCCGTTACAGGCACGCCCGACACATCAGTGCTCTTAGCAGACGCTGGTTCAAACAACGGTCAGCGCGACATTCTCATCACTGTGAAACCTGTCACTCCAACCATGCAGGCCCCGATCTTGGTGGGTTCTGTCACGAGTGCTTCGACCGGCGCGATCAAGATTGAGAGTGCTCGCGTGGGTTCAACTGGAACTGTGACACAAGAAACAGGTGATTGGATAAACGGAAGCGTTTCAGTCGCAAGTGCGGTCTTTACTATGACACTCAACTCGGGCTTCACCTCAACCCCGAACTGTAACGTTAACATCTTAGGTGAGACGACAAGCTACAACGCCGTCATCTCTTCGATTTCTACTTCGTCAATTGTGGTTCGAACTTTCGATACTACAAATGCTGCTGGTGCCGCCGCTTACTCGATCACTTGCATGGGACCAAGATAGTGGACGCTCTCACTCTGCTCGGAACAGCACTCACCATCATCACGTCGCTTGTTGGCGGCGGTGTTTGGCTTATGAAATACAACGCCAAACTCGCCGGTCAGACGATGAAGGCAAAGAAAGAACTCTACGACGAGCGGGTTCAGAATCTAAAAGCAACCATCAGCGGGCTCGAACAACGACTCTACACGCATGAAAAAAATCTCGAAGCGACGACACACAAACTTGTCGCGGCAACGGCAACCATCGAACGTACCGAAAAACAAATGGTGAGCTACGTTGCCTCGACCGAGAAAAAGATCGCTTCATTTGAAAGCGTGATCGTCCGATTGAGCGATGACTTGATGATAATAAAATCCAAACCAAAGGGGTCCACATGAAGATGCTTTTGATCTTTCTCTTGATGCTCGTCTTATGGCTGCAAGGCCAAATTCCTGCAAGTGCTCAACTCGCGTCCCCAACGCCTGTCGTTGTTGGCGAAGCGCCGACTGCCGCACCACAACCGTCGCCATCGCCCGTTGTTGAAGCCGCAAGTCCGGCGCCTTCACCCGCAGTAGAAGCACCACCTGAAAAAACCTTCATCGAAAAACTCTGGGAGATTCTTAAAAGTTCCGGTGGCATTATCGCAGGGGCGATCGTTATCTTTGAAATCTTCGTGCGAGCGTTCCCGACCAAAAATCCCCTGTCCATCCTCGTCCCAATAAAACACTTCGTCGACACCCTCGTTTTAATTTTATCGTGGGTGTCGAACACGGTTCTGATACCGATGATAAACGCCGCAAATAAATCGCAAGAGAAACTAACTCCAAAATGAAATTCCCCGCCTGGCTCAAAATAGCGCTCGCGGAACGAGGCGTCAGAGAAATTCCCGGGGTTCAAGCCCACCCAAGGATTTTGCAGTACTTCAAGAAGACGACCTACCACGCCGCTAGCGACGAGGTTTCTTGGTGTAGCGCCTTTGTCTGTTGGTGCCTAGAGACAGGCGGGGTCCTATCGTCACGTTCAGCGGCGGCCCGCTCGTACGCAAATTGGGGTATCCCAATCGAGAAACCGATCGTCGGTTGCATCGCAGTCCTGACGCGAAGCGACGACCCCACCATGGGGCATGTGGGCTTTTGGGTTGGCGAATCCGAGACCGAGGTCCTGCTCTTCGGCGGTAACCAAGGCGACATGGTGGGCTTGGCTGTGTTCGAGAAATCGCGTGTGATCGGATATCGAATGCCGAGTCATGACGTGAAAGGGGTAAAGCTGTGAGCACGATCAGTTTTCTGATGGCTGTTCTGAATGCTTTACCGATTCTTGATAAGTGGTTTCAAGAGGCAGCGGTGGTTTACGTCAAAATGCAGAAAGCGAAAAACAATGCGGAATTTTTGTCAGCTCTCGAAGACGCTAAGAAAGATGAAGTTGAAGCTCTCGCTCGTTCTCTTGGGAAGCATCTTAAGTAGCTGCGCAAGCGCGCCGCCAGAAGGGGCTCCGATCAGTTCGATGTGTAAGCTCGATTTCGAAGACCAGAAGTGCTGGATCAGTAGAACGAAAAATATCTTCCGCACGTTCACTGAAATGAATGACTGTCACTTCGGTGGGGAATGCTGGTTCGCAATTGAGAGCGCGGACTTGAAACGGATCGAAGAAGCTCTCAACAAGTAAGGGGAAACAATGCCGGTCAATGCGACGATAACAGCCTTCTACAGTTTTCAAGCGAACACCAAGGCGCGTTCGTCGCAGGTGAACGCGAACTTTCAACTCTTTCGCGGACACATGATACCGATCGAGCCGCTCACCGCTACTTCGTCAGACGTGACCTATGATCTAGGTTCTACTGAACATCGATGGCGTAACGGTTATATGCAGGCACTCGATCTGCAATCCTCGACCTCTACTGCGGGTCTTCAACTCAAGGGCTTCACTGCGGTCACGACGGGTGCCTTCGGTTTCTACATCAACTCGGTTCTGAAAGCTCGTATCGATACCAACGGTATTGATGGTGCGTATTTAAAAACGGCTTCCGTCCCGTCTACTGCGTTAGTAGATGGCGCGCGTCTCATTATGGTGTCGACAAACGGCGCATGGGTTGTACCGACCGGAACTTCAAACTTGATCATCGTAGGCTGCGGAAGCGGAGCGGGCGGCGGGGGCGGCGCCGGTACGTCAGGCGGACAATACGGCGGGGGCGGCGGGGGCGGTGGCGGTGCACCTGTGCAAACTGTTGCAGTAGCGGTTACTGCACTTGCAACAATCACTTCTTCTTGGGCCGCAGGCGGCGCCGGCGGTGCCGGCGGAACTACCGCTTCCGGAACCGCAGGTAGCCCAGGCGGGATAACAACTGTTAGCGGCGCATTTGGTACTCTTCGTTTCGCGGGCGCGCCTAACGGTGGCGGCGGCGGAACAACCAGCGGTGCCGGCGGTGCCGGTGGCGCGGCGGGGGTTAGGGGCGGCGGAGCTTCCACTTATGGTGGGAGTGGTGCAACCCAACAGTCATTTACAGGCGGTTCAGATGGAGAGTTTTCTGCATACGCCGCAGGCGGGACCTTCAACAATACCTACGGCTCGGCCTCTACCGGTGGCG
>ENA-UOWE01001089-UOWE01001089.1-activated-sludge-metagenome-genome-assembly--contig:-NODE-1089-length-35289-cov-18.168161_pt1 | contig 35289 bp, 49 predicted proteins | sample MGYA00249841_ERZ761562 | MGnify/ENA primary metagenome ERZ761562 (study PRJEB28883, sample SAMN05720200) | activated sludge metagenome | isolation source: Anaerobic digester | place: Japan...
CCATGACGGTTCGACGGAGCTCCTGCTCCGGTGTAATTATTGACGCCCGCCCGCCTTCATGAGTGAGCGGGAATGTGGTGGCGATAGTTCGGTTTGTTTTCATTTTTATCCTCCTTATTCGATAAACTGCACAACATATTTGATCTTACCGTTTTCTCGGACACACGATTCTCCGGTATCCGGAGCAATAACGCGGTGCTTGTTCAACACCGGATTTGGACTTCCATCCAGCGCAGACAATACCATGAAGGACACAATTACAATAGACCCTTCGTTCTCTGGATCGTCCAGCCATTGTGGAATGCCAACAATTTCTCCAAAAACCTTATGCCCAATCGGGATTTCCCCATATTCCATTGAATTCGCGGGTTCTCCGAGAGACACTCTTTCTTCGACACGAATATTACCGTGAGACGGGATCGTAAATTCACGGTAATTAATTTCGTGTCCGGTAAAGTTGAACACTTTTCTGTTTTTCATGCCACTCCTTTCTCTATGAGGGTAAATAGAAATACGGGAAAATTTAGTCAGGGACGAATCAATTATAATCAGTAAGTGAAGTTGAAGTAGCCCTGACAATCACCACGTATTATATGATTTCCGCCGGGGAATAGCTCGGAAACAGCCGTTTTTCCGGCAATCTTGAAGGTTTGTGAAGTATCTGCTTCCTTCGCCACCGTGGCTTTCACACTTTTTATTTGGGGAAGAAATCGCAAATGGAAAAATTCTCTAGTTGTGAAGTGAAGTATCCATTCGCATCGCCACCAAAAAGTTATCAACGTTCTGATTTATTTATGCCTATATTATACTCATGTATTTCCATTTGTCAAGTACCAATTTTCCGTTTTCGCGATAATCGCGAAAACGATATCGCGATAATCGCGAAAACGATATCGCGATAATCGCGAAATCTTTAACAGATATTACTACATAGATTACAACAAACATACCGATTGGCGAAAACGAAAAATAAACCGACAAAAGAAACTGTTTTCCTTGTCGGTGTTTCTCTTCTAAAATCGCAAATTCACCATGGAAATCCCGGTCTTTGTCTATCCAGCTTCACCCAAAACAAAAATAAGACTATGCGCAAATAATTTGGTTTGGGTTGGTGGTTGCTTATTTGTCCGCTTTGGCGTATAATGTTCAGTGGTTGAATATTTCCGGGAATTGCCATTAGGAGTTAATTTGCAACAGAGGAAAAATACCCGAAAAACGATTGTAAGTGAGGAAATCAGGAATACTGTGATTGAACTGCGCAAGCAGGGCATGAACTATGCTGATATTGCCAATGAAGTTGGAATCCACATGGATACCGCGCGTAGCGCAGTCAATACCTATATGATTCGATTGCAGGCGAGAACACTTGAATCGGCAGATGAATTGCGGAGGGATGATTACAGCAAATTGAGCATGATGCTGGACGCAATTTGGGATAGGGTTTTGGAGGGCGAGTTGGGGGCAATTGACCGGGCAATCAAAATCCTTGAACGACGTGCCAGACTGATGGGGTTGGATATGCAACAACAAAATGCAATCTTGATGGCACTTAACTTGGAGCGCTTGACCGATGAGCAACTCGAACAGATTGCCGCTGGCGCAAATCCACTTCAAGTCCTGGCAAACTCTGGCGTGGAGCCGGAAATCAATATGTCGGCATATAAAAGGTCATTAAAAAGCGACGATGAGGTTCTTGATGCCTCATTTGTTCCGCTTGATGAGGGGGGCGGAGAATGACAACTCCTGTCCAGGTGCGCGCAAAGGCACTCCTCTTGCAACGCCAACGCAACCGTGTCGGCGGGAAGGTTCTTTCCCGTTATTCAAAATTCAAGCACACCTATTGGAACGATCCCGTTGGGTTCGTTAATGATTGCATTATTTGGGATAACGAGGGCGATGGAGCTACCGAATACCAAAAGCTTATCCTATCACAATTGATGAAAGAGCGCAGAATCGCGGTACGCGGACCCCGTGGACTTGGTAAAACAGCTTTCGTTTCGTGGATTATTCTTTGGTTCGCATTGACAAGGGACGGAAAAGACTGGAAGGCAATTGCAACCGCTGGAAGCTGGCGACAGTTGACAAAATTTCTTTTTCCGGAAATCCATAAGTGGGCAAGGCGCTTGCGATGGGGAAAAATTGGGCGCGCCCCATTCCGCCCAAAAGTCGAATTGATGGATTTGTCACTTCGGTTATATACCGGAGAAGCCATGGCAATTGCATCAAACAATCCAGACCTGGTGGAAGGCGCGCATGCCGACCATCTTTTATATGTGTTTGATGAAGCAAAGTCAATTTCCGATTCTGTGTTCGTTGCGTCCGAAGGAACTTTTGCAAACGCGAACATTGGGGATCGAGAAGCGTTTATCGTTGCCGCATCTACCCCCGGAGAGCCGTTTGGGTGGTTTTATGACATCCACTCGAAAAAGCCAGGATTTGATGATTGGAAGCCAATTCATGTTACGCTGGAACAAACAATTCAGGCGAATAGAATTTCCCCAGCGTGGGCAGAGGCGAGAAAATCACAATGGGGAACCGATTCCCCCATGTATCGCAATTATGTCTTGGGAGAATTTTCGACCACTACCGCAGATGGGATTATTCCCGTGTCTTGGATTGAAATGGCACGGGAACGGTGGGAGGAGTGGCGCGATAATGGATTCGGTGGAACAGTTACAAGCATTGGGGTTGATGTCGGTTCCGGCAAGGATTCCAGCGATAAAACCATTGCGGCGGTTGTCTCCGATTATGTCAAGGTGCGTGAACTGGTTGAATTCCGCTCCAATGACCCGCGAACTTCGTTGATGGAAATTACCGGAAAAATCGTCAACTTATCCAGGCTGTATCAGCCCGGATATATTATTGTGGACACCATCGGAATTGGCGCCGGTGTCGTTCATCGTTTACGGGAGTTGGGATTTCCGGTGGACGGATTTATCGCAAATTCTGGCACCGAACTAACAGACAAGAGCGGACTCGTGCGGTTCGCAAACTGGAGAGCGGCGGCATGGTGGTTGTTCCGGGAAATGCTGGAACCGGACGGAAAATTTGGCGTTTGCCTTCCACCAGATACAGACGAAACCGATTTGATAGGCGACCTGACTGCGCCAACCTATAAGGTGATGAGTAATGGGAAAATTCTTGTAGAAAGCAAGGAATCTGTTAGAAAACGACTTGGCAGATCAACCGATTATGCCGATGCCGTGATTATGGCAATCGTTGGGATTGCGCTTTTGCAGGAAGCGCAAGAATCGGAAACGGAATATTCTATGGACGTTAACAAAAAACCGCTTGGTGGTTATTAGAAAAGGAGGTACGAAATGGACTGGAAGGAAAGACTCGCCAGGTTTCTCTTGAAACCACAACTCGAAAAAATCAACTACGTTTTAGAGGACTTAATTGACCGTTATAGATATATGCCAATTGTTCGGGAAAATGATCCCGAACAGGTTATCGCGGCTTTGCAGGAAGTTGACCCACAACTGTATGATTATTACTTGCGCCAACTGCGATACAATGAACTTGGCGTTGAATTGACAGAAGGTAACCGCTTGCAGGCGGTGAATGAGTCCCGGATTCTATATGTCCGGGATGTTGTAACGCAAACGATTATCAACCTTTGGACGGATTATGCGTTTGGTTCAGCCCCACAGGTTGTCCCAATAGATACCAATGCGCGGGCGGACTGGAATGAGTTTTGGAATGCCCGCGAAAATGACGCTGTCCTTGGCGTCAGGAACATCAAAAGCCTTTCTTCTACTGTTTTAACAGATGGTGAGATTTTCTTTGTGTTCTTTACGTCAAGGCAGGATGGGAGGATTACCAGAATCCGCACCATCCCAACGGAAGAAATACGGGAAATTATTACCATGCCGGGTGACTCTTCAACCGTTTTATATTACCGCCGGGAATATCGTGATGAACAGGGTCAGGTTTATACGATGTATTATAAAGACTGGCGCGCCACGGATGACGAATTAGACCAGGCGAATTTGCCGGACGATGCCATTCTTGCGCATCGTGTTCGGGGAGATATGCAGATTGGAACGGACGTTTGTATATTACACGCCGCCCACAACCGGCTTGGAAAATCAAGTCGCGGTTATCCTCTAATGACCGCAGGAGCCGCGTGGAGTCGCGCTTATCGGGATTTTGTTCAGGATAGAGCAAGCGTAGCGCGTGCAGCCGCTTCTGTGGTCGAAAAAATCAGAGCAAAGAGCGGTAGTCGTGGAATTGACCTGATTCGCGCCCGGATGGAAAGTTCTTTGGTGACTTCTTCTGGAAGCGCGTTTGATAAAAACCCGCCATCTACGGCAGGTGGAATGTGGATTGAAAATGATGCTGTATCGAGAGACTGGATGAGTCGCCCAACAAACGCCGGAGATGCCGCCGTTGATGGAAACGCTCTTCTGGCGCAGGCTGGATTGGCAGGTAGGGTATTTCCACACTACCTTGGGCGCGGCGAATCATTCCGGCTGGCAACCACAACCGCCATGGAACGCCCAACACTGGAAGCGTTCAATGGATACCAGGTGTGGTGGATTTCTGTGTTCAAGGATATTGCAAAGATTGTACTTGGGTTTAGGGAGAAATATGGCGCGGTTGAATATTCAACCACCGAAGTTGATGTTCAGGTCGAGGCGATTGTGCTGACTGACATTTCACAGTTGGGGTTCTTTATGCAGTCAATTAACCAGTCCTTGATTGCCGGTTCCTTATGCGTGGAAAGTGCGGAAGCCGCAACGATTGAGTTGATGAGGGTCGCCATGCAAACCCTGAATATTCAAAACGTTGAGCCTGTGGTTAATCCGGAGACAAAAACCTATATTTCCAGACCGGGCGATGAAATGAACGGGGATGAGCCGTTGACATCCGGCGGAACTCCGGAAACCCCTCCACAAAGTAGCGGGATGGAGGATGGCGGTTTTTCCGCTTCTCCCTTTTGAGGAAAAATTCAAAAGTCAGGAAGATTACCAGGCGCGCATTAATGCAATTGCGCAAAACCTCTGGAACGGGAAAATAGGCGCATACGACTTTGATAACTTGATGCGGGTTGCCATTGAGTATGGAATCCGTGGGGCATGGGAAGCTGGATTGAAGGAATTTAATTTGAGCCTTGCCGATATGACCATGGAAGAACGAGCCGCGATGCTGGATGCAATTTACAGGGAGTCCAGCTACATTGCCGGATTGCGTAATTATATTCTGGCGCACAATAAAGCAAGCGGATTCAAGTTGAGCAGTTTGCAAATACGGTTGGGAATGTGGGGGAATCGCTGGAAAGACATTGTCAACCAGGCGAGGCTTTCTGCGTCCAATAACGCTCCTTTAACTTGGGTTTATGGTGATACAATAAGTCATTGTGGAGATTGTTCCCGCGTTGCCGGTAGGACGTATCGTGCTAAAACATGGGAAAGGTGGGGATGGCGACCCCAATCCCCACGGCTGGAGTGCAAGGGGATTCAGTGCAAATGTGAGTTGCAGGCATTGGGAAACAAGCCAAATAAGGGGCGTCCACCATCGTTATCGGGAGGCTAAATGTCAAATACGCCCGGATTGTGGGTTGACGAGCAGGGATTCGTTTGGTACAATGATTACAGATTACCAATGAAATTCAAGATAAAGGAGAAGGCATTGGAGTTTTGCCCGAAGTTTGACAGAAGGCGAGGTGATTCCAGAAGCGAAAGGACAGTCCAAATTCCATTGGCGGACTTCGCCAATCTGGATACGTCCATCAGTTTGCAACAAACAACAGCAGAGGTGATTATCATATTTCACGAAGAATGAAAGGAGGAAAGGAGGAATGGTGTTCAGAATTGTGAAAGGAAGAAAATCATGGAGAAAGGGAAGGAGTTGGCGAAAACCGTATTATCGTAGCCGAAGATTTGACGCTACGTGCCGTTCACACGGCAGTTGTCCATGGTGCTTTGGAAACCGAATGGCGGCAAACTTGCGCAAATTGGATGAATGGAAGGCGCAGTTGTCGGACTGGAAGCGTGGCGCGCTATGATACGACTGATACATGGGGATTGCAGGAAGAAACCGGAAAACCTGGAAACCGAATCGGTTGATTTGGTTGTTAGATGGACACTACGCAGGAAACAATAAATCGTTTCCTGACTTTGTGCAAAGGAGAAAAGATGGAAATAAACAAATGCTACAACGAAAATTGTCTTGATACGATGGCGAGGATGCAGGACTGTTTTATTGATTTGACTGTCACAAGTCCGCCTTATGATAATCTTAGGGCATACAACGGATATAGCTTTGATTTTGAGGCTGTAGCTAAAGAATTGTATAGGGTTACAAAATCTGGTGGCGTGGTAGTTTGGGTGGTAGGGGACGCTACCACAAAAGGAAGCGAGTCATGCACATCCTATAGACAGGTTTTATTTTTCAGAACACTTGGTTTTTGTGTTGAGACAATGATATGGGAGAAAACCGGGGCTGGATGCCTCGGCTCAAATTTGTATTATGGTCAGAACTTTGAGTTTATGTTTGTTTTGTCGAAAGGAAAGCCGAAAACAGTAAATCTTATTTGTGACAGAGAAAATAAGGTAAAATCTGGAACGGTTACAGTAAACTATGCTTTAGGATTAGACGGTAAAGGCAAGAAAAGAACGATAGAGATAAAACCGTTTGGGAAAAGAAACAACATCTGGAGAATTAGCCCCCAAAAAAACAGCGAGCATCCTGCCCCGTTTCCTGAGCAATTAGCAAATGACCACATCATCTCTTGGAGTAATGAAGGTGATTTGGTTTATGACCCATTCATGGGTTCTGGTACTACAGCTAAAATGGCAATCATAAATAAGCGTAATTGGATAGGTTCTGAAATATCAGAAGAGTACTGTAAGATAATTGAAAGACGTATAACAACTGCTTCAACCTGACACCTTCGGTGCAGGTTAAGCAAATGTTACGCCACTCGCATAAGGAGAATCGAGGACAATTATGAAATGCTGTAAAACTTGTGGTGTTGAAATACCGGACAACCCAAAGACAAGAACGCGTTGCGCTTCATGCCAGAGGAAATTTGAGGAGGAATATCGTTCGGCTTACAAAAAAGAATATTATAAACGCAAGCGCGAGGAAAGACATGCTATTGCGGGTCTGGAAACATTTGCTTACTTTGTGGGGTATGAGCATGGCGCAGACCCAGATTGCAGGTATTTTGTTGGCAAATACCTTCCGGCTGGCGAGGTAATGAAGTGTCAAAACGGTTTTTTGCCGGAAGGACTCCTGATAAAAATCAACGGAGCATTGTATCGAGTGTTTCTCAAAAAACTTGAGAAGATTCGCCGGGATGACGCTACAACTCAGCAAATCGGGTTTTTGCCGGAAGGTCTTGACGTAGATATTGACGGTAAATTATATAGAGTTTCTTGTGGAAGGCTGGTTCCAGCATGATAACCGTTGAGGACTATGCTGTATTGTATAATGGCGATTCTTTGGATATTCTTTCTGGATTATCGGAAAATAGCGTTGATTCCATTGTTACAGATCTGGAGTGAGTTATGTATCAAATCATGCAGGGTGATTGTCTGGAAAAAATGAAGTCCATCCCGGATGGTTCTGTCAATCTGATTCTGACAGACCCGCCCTATGCCATCCTGACAAACAAGGAAAGTGTTTGGCGAGGCGGAATGAAGCCGATCAACCGCTATGAGGATTGGGACAACATGACAAACGCTCAATATTATCGCTTGATGTTAATGTTTTGCACGGAAGCGTTAAGGGTAGGCACAGACACATCTACAATCTATATATTCTGCGCCTGTGAAATATTTATGCTGGTGCAAATGGCGCTAAAAAAAGCCGGTTGGCATTATCGGATGCCGAATTATTGGCACAAGACCAATCCCGCCCCGGTGTGGAATGGGCGCAGACCACAAGCGTCTATTGAGACAATCTGCATGGCGACAAAAACAAAGAAAAATACATGGAACGTGCGAAATGGGGGTCTTTGTCACAATCTTTTTGAGTATCCAATTGTTTCAGCTTCCGAAAGAATCCACCCATCCCAAAAGCCGGTCAAGCTTATGACGGAGGTCATTCTTCGTTCGTCCAATCCTGGCGATACTGTTTTGGACCCATTTATGGGAAGCGCAAGCACAGGGGTTGCCGCCATACAAAACGGGCGCAACTTTATCGGGATTGAAAAGAATATCGAACATTTCGAGAAAGCGAGCGACAGGCTTTGTAAAACGATGGTTCATCCACGATTAGTGTAACGAATACACAAATGGCACTTGTATTCTTGGCTTGAATGACGTATAATTAACGTTGGTTACTTGAGCGAACTGCCGTTGCCACTTGCAACGGCTTTTCTTTTTATGGAGGATAGATAATGCCAGATAATGTACCAATTACTGCGGGAGTCGGGACAGATATTGCAACCGATCAACTTTTGACGGGAGAGCATATTCAGTTATTGAAACTGGTTGATGGAACTGCCAACAGTTCAACCAGGATTGAAGCTGGCGGTGGAGTGCCACCAATTGCAACTGCTCCATCATCTCATATTGTATTTTGGCGGTGCGGAGTCTATATGTTTAGACCGGGATTCGCAACGCAAATCAGGAGGATTCCCGCATGACAGAATTGACATTCCCTATTCGCGGGGTAACATACACATTTGATGTTAGCCTAGTTTCGCAAGCAAACCCGCTTGTATTCCAAAATGCCCCCACTATTGTTGCCGGGGACGTTCTGATTTCCATTGACGGCGGCGCAACTGCGCCGATCACAAATCTTCCTGTTGTTGCCGGAAAGATTGTAACCGTCACCTTGACAGCCGCAGAGATGACGGGAGACAGAATTTCTGTTTTGTTTTCCGATGTTGCAGGAGCGCAGTGGTGTGATTTACTGGTTGACTTGCTTCCTTCGTCAATTACGCTTGATGACATTCCAACATCTTCGGAAATTTGGGGATACTCTGTCAGAACGCTAACAAATTATTCCAACCTGTTTACCGGAAATAATGTTCTGGAAAATTACGTTGAGGTTTTGCGTGGAGACGATTGGGGATTTTCTTTCTCCGGGCTTGGTGATATTACTGGAAATCTGAAATTGTGGTTCACCATCAAAAACGATGACCGGCTTGCTGACGCTGGCGCGATGGTACAAATTGAGCGAACGGCTGGACTTTTGATTGTGAATGGCGGAACTGGAATCCCCGCAGATGGGTCTATTGTTGTTACTGATCCGATTGCAGGAAACATCACGATTACGCTTGACTCCAATTCTTCCAGGCTAACCGTTCCGGGCAATTACAAATATGATATTCAGGTCTTGACGGCGCTTGGAATTATTAGAACTGTTGTTATCGGAACCATTACAATTCGCGGTGACGTGACAAGGGCAATAGTGTAATAAATACACAAATAGCACTTGTATTCTTTGGAAAGATGATGTATAATATACATTGGTTACTTGAGCGAACTGCCGTTGCCAGTGGCAACGGCTTTTATAATTAAGGAGGAGTCACATGACAGACACTCGACCAATTTCACCAAGCTATCTTGATCTTCAAACCGCCAGAGCGACGGTTGTACTTCCCGGTGCTGGCGCGTATGACGCTACTCCCATTGAGCTTCCCTGCCAGGAGTATGATTTCATGACATTATACATAGCTTATACGCGCGGCGATACCGGTGGGGCATTCAAAATGAAAATCGAAGTTTCTCCGGATTCCTCTGGTGACACATGGTATCGTTCGACGGTATATGATGCCGGTGCGGTTGCAGGAGGGTCTGATACAACCTCTTTATTTCAACGCGAAGAGTTGCAATACACCGCAACTGACACGACTGTTGAAAAGGTTGTTTTCCATGTAACGCTTGATTCTGGAGTCCGGCGCGTTCGGATTCCATGTGCCGAAGCCGGTGCGGTTGGAAAACCAGGGACGTTGGGAGTTAGGGCATTGTTTAGCTAATGATAAAAAACTTTGTTATTAGGAGGAGTTATGCCATATAAAAAGATAACGGATGCAAATAAGGCTCTTCGAGGAATTGAACCGCCATTGACACTTGCTCAAATGAACCTTGTAGCAAGTTGGGCTGATACTATTGGCGGCGAAAAGGCATGGGCTTTTGCCATTGCCAATTTCAAGAAAGCCCACGTTGTGAAAGATGGGCGATGGGTTCGGAAGCCAAAAAATGAGGAAAGCGTGAACAAAGAAATTGAACAACCTGCGGAGAATGATGTTGCGGAAAACGAATCCATTGAGTCATATTTTCCAGATTATTCCATTTCCGCCACCTCATTTGAGCAGTGGGAGCAGGAAAGGCTGGCTCGTGAAATTAAGGAAAGTATTGGTGAATTGTTTGAGGTTTACCAGCGCATTCAGGAAAATATCATCTGGTCACAAGAAATTATCGACAAGGTTTCTGCAATCCGGCAAGCAACAGAAGATTTCATTTCTCGTATTCAGGAAGTTAATGGTGCTGACATTGGTGATGACGAGGAACCACAAGATTATGACATGGAATCTTCAGAAACAGAAACGCAATCCTTGGCTGAAACTATTGAGGGAACGTCTGTTCTGGTAGAAGGCGATGGCGGAAAATCAGACCTTTTATACTTGGACACGGTGATTATCCGTCCGGGCTGGGGAAATGCGCGGGATAATAACTATTATCCGCGAGAAATGCTTGCGCGCGATTCCAGTCGGTTTGTCGGCGCAAAAATGTATGAAACCGACCATCGGCAGGAAGAAAAGTCAACTCGAACTTGGGTATCAACGATTGAATCCATCAAAGGCTATACGGACGATGGCGCGCCAATAGCCCGCGTTGTTGTCCACGATCCAGACTTTGCGCAACGCATTCGTAATCTAAATGCGGCTGGCTTGATCGAAAAAATGGAATGTTCCATTTTGGCAGAAGGGCGCGCAAAGCCATTTGAGCAAGACGGGAAACGGGGGAAACTAGTTGAGCAAATCACGGGAGTCAGTTCCGTTGATTGGGTAACAAAAGCAGGCGCGGGCGGGCGTGCTGTTGGCTTATCCGAATCTAATACAGGAGGTGAACAAAGTATGGATGAAACGCAAAAAGAAAAGCAAGAAGAAGTTGTGCAAGAAGCAGTAACAGAAACGGTTGAAAGCGATTCTCCCGTTGCGGATTCGGTAGTAATCCATGAATCCGAACCGGAGCCGGAGCCAATTCCGCTAACACCGGAAACGGTATCCGCCTTCCTTTCCGCTACCCGGCTCCCGACAATCAGCCGGGAACGGCTTTCGAGGCAGGTTTTTTATACTGAAAGCGCATTGGCGGAGGCAGTTGAGGAAGAAACCGAATACATCAAAGAGGTGGCAAAATCTGGTGAGCCATTCGGCTTATCAGAGAATCACGCCAATTCCAAAAAAGCTGTTGACCTGGCAGAGGTTGAGAGACTGAAAGACGCTGTCAACAGAAAATATTTATCATAGGAGGTAAAAACATGACCGAAGCAATCCATAATGATTATGAGGTTTCCAGCGAGGGCGCAGTACGCCATTGGGAAATCCCATACGCAAGGTTGACGGACACAACCCCGACTCCAACCAATGCGGCGGAAGTTACCAGCGTTTTACCGGGTACTCAATTAACCGGTACAATTCTTTCCGTTGACGCAAGCCGTTCAATTGCTGTGATTGATTTCACAAATTCAATGGTTTATCGTCACGATGTGCGGAATGTTCTCACGTATAGTACAGGATCGGAGTCTACTTTTGGCGCAATTAACATCGGAGACCCGGTTTACTATGACAATTCCGCAACTATGCCTGCGGGTGTGTACCTGTCAACATCGCCGCTCGATAACACTGGTGCGGCAAATACCTTATTTGGGTTTGCTGTTGCTGATGATATTGCAAGCGATACTTTCCCGAAGGGTGGTGCTACTGCGTCCACTCAACGCGTGGCAGTTATGCAGCGCGGAGCCTAACATTAAAGGAGGTAATGACAATGACAGGTTCAGTTTTAAGTTGGATGTCCGAATACATCAACGCGGAACGCCAGTTGCTTGGCGATGAACAGACCGAAATCCGGTTGCGAGCGCTGAATGAGATGTTTCATTCTGCTCCCAATAGCGGACGGTTTGCCGAAGCCATGACTACGGCGCACTTCCCATATTATTTTAGCGATGCGCTTTCTCGCGAATTTTTGAAGGATTATGAATATCAGGGTGGAAGCTGGAAGCTTTACACCAAGGCTGATACGGCTCCTGATTTCCGATCCGTTGACCGCTACCGCATGACCGAGCCGGGAACCCTATACCCCCGCGCGGAGAAAGCGGAAGCCCATGCAACCTATATTGCAGAAAGCCAAATCCAGTATGCCGTTAAGGAATTTGCACGGCAATTTGACGTTTCCTGGCAAACGATTTTGAATGATGACTTGGGGAAAATCCGTGAAACTCCAGCACGGATGGCACGCGCCGCCGCACGGTTCGAGGATATGTATGTTTCCTCACTATACGACAACGCAACCACCCAGGCGGCTTTGATTGCGCTTGGCGCGCCGTATTCTGGAACTGGCAGGCTGACTGCCGCCAATCTTGCGATTGGAATCAACGCCATGATGACCAGAACCGACGTGCTTGGCAATCCCATTCAAATTCGCCGGATTCATCTGGTTATTCCGCCCATTTTGCTCATCCAGGCGCGCACGATTCTTGAATCGTTGCAAATGGCTGGAGTAGCAACCAATGACAAGAACGTTCTTTCGGACTACATTGCCGGTATCCATGTTGATCCCTACATTGCAACTGCGGCGCCGAATGTTCCTTGGTATCTCTTTGCAGACCCCAACGAAATCGGCGCGGTGACGGTTGTTCGCTTGCAGGGCGCACCTGCCCCTTGGGTTGCCAAAAAGAAATCCGACATTGAAATGGTGATGGGTACAAGCCCCGCACCTTATCAAATGGGTTCCTTCGCAACTGGCGATATTGAATATCTGGTTGAAGATGTCATTGGCGGTTGGAATGACGCGACTTATGTTGGCGTTACCGATTACCAGGGTATCTATTATAGTTCTGGAACGACTCCCTAAACCTTGGGGAATCTTCCTGAAAAGGAGCGAGTATGATGGCACGTAAAACAACAAAAACTGGCTTAAGGAGTATCAAACCCGGAACACCAGAAATGGAAGCATATCTTGGCGCTGGATATGGCGGTATGACCGTTGAGAAAGCAGAAGCGATTATCAAGGAAAGAGCCGCCAATCCAGCCCTATATCCCTACGAGGTATATGAGCAGGCAAAGGCTTTTCTTGAAGCCTACCGCGCAACGCCAAAGGTAATTGATCCCGTTCCAGGTTGCTATGGTTCTCCAGTAGCCGAAGATAACGACTAAAAGGAGGAACCAATTATGAATTTACCTTTGCTTCGCATGTACCCGATTTATCCGGGTCAATGGGGCGTTTCTGGTTCAGACAACGAGTTGGGTATCCGTTCCTTCGCTGGCGGTTATATCTCTGGCGCGAATGATATGTGGGTTGGTAACATTGCAGAAGATACAGCGGAAGCCGAAGTTGGCGACAATGGCATCACGATTGCCATTCCCGCCGCGTAATTCTGGAGGCTTTCATGGATAGAACACCCCGAACAAAAAAGAAAGCCGATAGCGATAGTGTGGTTGAGTACAAGCGCAATTCTGATTTGCTCACGGCTGAAACTTTGCAAGACATTCGGCACATAGTCGAGACAGCAGACCCAAAGCCAACTCCGCTTGAAATTTACGAAGCCACAGAACGGGTTGTTTCCAAATCCATAAAAGACTAGCTCAAGGGGCGGCGCAAGCCGCCCCAAGAGGAGTATTGTCATGGCTTGTAATGGAAGATACGCAACCGTACAGCAATATAATGACTTGATGTGTTCCAAGCTAGACTTGGGCGATCCACTTACAATCGCCGCAGTTGAAAGTGCGCTTGATATTGCCGCTTCTGATATTCATGCCGCCCTTGCCGCCGTTGGTGCTTGTAATTGCACGTTGGCATCTTGGGCGGATGCATATTTGCGCAAGCTGAATATCATTGATGCCGCCGTCTTACAAAACTGCCCATGTGGCGCCGCTCTGAAAGATGAGGACAGATCAATTTGGATGGATTGGCTAAACAAACAGTTCGACATGATTCAATCTGGAAGGCTTGTTCTTTGTGAGGGCGAAACAGGATCGGAATATCCAGCATTTGGAACCGCCGAAATTGGTTATACTGAATTTGGGCAGGCACAAATCATTCAGAACCGTATGCAAAGGAATCCATAAATGGGTTGAGGTGGACGAGTTGTATTCGCGCCGCGTGTCGAGCATAAAGAACAAAAAGCCAGTGTTGGCGAGGACGGCATGACTGTTATTCGTTATATTGGCGTTGGCGACATCAACACTTATATTGGCTCTGTAACGAAAAGCGCATACCCGTTTGGGTTGTTTCGACTGGTGGGATACGTGGATAGCCGGGATGTTCCCGGAATGCTGGAAATTGTTGAGGATGGACTAAAGATATTTGAGGTAGTCAATGGCGAGCAATAGTAGCATTGTCACGCTAAAAGCAATCATGCCAACCGTTTCAAAGTTTGACTTACGTTCCGTAACCGCAGAAGTTCAAAAAGAACTGGAGAATGAGGCAAAATATCTCGAAAAACAGTTCAAGAAAACAACAAGGACATGGAAACATAAGCCAAGATTCGAGTCTATAACGGCGGTTACCGGACAATCCATGGAACTCCTGGTAGGAACAGATGATGTGATTTATGGATGGGTCAACAATGGAACTAAAAAACACCCTATCACCCCTAGAAACAAAAGTGGATTGCTTCGATTTCGCAAAGATGGATATAAGCCTAAAACAAGAGTTGGCGTCGTCAATTCGTTTGCTGGAAGGAAGGCAAAGCCACCGTTGTATTCATTCAAGGAGGTGACTCATCCCGGAATTAAGCCAAGGAATTTTGCCGCCACTATTGCCAGACAACGCGAAAAAACATTTGTCCGCAAGATAAACAATGCCGTTAAGCGCGGCATCCGATTGAGCGGACATGGAATGTGAGGAGGACTATGGAAGAAGAAAAATCGTCTACCGCGAAAGAAACGGTGAAAATTATCAGGCAGATTGGAAAATCCGTTCTGATAGAATACCGTCAAGACGGTAAGCTTCGCCGTTGCACAATCCCTGCCAACAAGGTTGTTGACCAGCGCAAAGAAGGCAATATCCTCTTTGGGGATGTAAATAGTAAGACAATTGCCATGGGTGTGCCATACGGCGTGGATTGGGAACGAATGTCGGATATTCCGCAGTTGACTGCAGATATGATAGCAGATGCACTTCACGAAAGCGGCATCTGGACTGTGGATGACATTCAGAAAAATCCTATTGTAATTCAACAGGTCGTCCTATCGCTTACCGGACGATTGACATCAAAAATTGTGCGACATGCACATAAAAAGGAGGTATTGCATGAGTAAATTTACCCAACGAAATGCGTCCCTTTTCGTCCAGTTCGAGGATGGTGGGATTGCCTATTACCTGGGGGATTGCGCAGACCTTGACAGCATCCCAAGCCCGCAGGGTGGGCGCGAATACGCTTACTGCTGGAACCGTGACCGAAACGGTCATGTTGCTGTTGCGCGCAAAATCTCAACCCCGGACATGATTACGTTTAGCATTACAGAACTTGTAGACGCCGCCGCAAGCTGGCTTGAACAGCGCGGAAAATGCCCGATGAACATTTATGTCCTTTATAGCCAATGTGGGCGTGCCGGTGTATTTGCAAATTGGGAACGCGCGGCAATTGTCAAGCATGCAGAAGTCACCAATGATACATTGAGCAATATTGCTAATCATGTGGACGACAATGAGGTTACTCACGAGGTTGAGTTCTCTGCTCCGCCAGACAGAATCGATGTTCGGTTTCCTGCCGCCGCGCGGTTGCTAACTACGGAAACCGGCGCCGGAACCGTTGTGTATTCTCCTCCCAGTTACTTGTGTGGTTCTGATTGTGGAAAGCAATTGGAAGAAGGAACAAACTGGTATATTGGAACTGACCCCGCTGCCGCCGCAACCGCGAAACTTTTAGTTTCAACGGATGGCGGAGTCACGTGGGCAGCAACCGCCGCTGATCCGTTTGGTCCGTTTGGTGTATCAGTCAACATTAATGGAGTTGTAGTCTTTGATGAATCGCCGGGGGTTCGGCGTATTCTTTGCGCTCGCGCTACGGACGCCGCAATTCCTTGTACGCTGGCTTACTCCGACGATAACGGAGCAACCTGGAAGAACGTTGGGGCTGGTTCAACGACTGGGGAGTTTGTTCCGAATCCAAAGTCATTGATTGCGCTTGATCGCGAACATATTTGGGCTGGCACAAGCATTGGCAACGTTTATTTCTCTGAAGATGGCGGTGCGACCTTTACCGTAACTGCCGCCGTTGGTGCATTTGGTGCGATTGACGTTCTAGCATTATCCGCCGTTGACGAAAACCTTGTCTTTGGTGTTGCTGAAGCCGACAAGATTTGCTTCTCCGAAGATGGCGGCATTACTTGGGCAACTTTCCCAGCGACTGGTAGTGGCGCAGACCTGAACGCTCTCAAGGCGTTTAGCCGCTATCGCATTTTGGTTGGCGGCGCAGATGAGCAATTGTATATGACGATGGACGGCGGAACAAGCTGGATTGCCATTAATTTGCCGGGCATGACAGCCGGTGGCACTGTCAAGGACATGCATTTTGTAAACGACCTGGTTGGCGCGGTAACGTATGTTAATGGCGCGGCGGCTGGTTTATATGCCATGACCATTGACGGTGGACGAACCTGGCGCAGCGTAACGGTTCCGACAAATACGGGGCTTGCCTCCGTGTGGATGTCCAGCCCGAATAAGGCAATTGCTACCGGAGCGGCTGTTTCCGGAACCGCCATGATTGTTGGCGTAAACGGATAACACATTTCAGGGAATAGGAATCGGGCGGCGTGACGGGGAAACTCGCTCCCCCCGCCGCCAAACGCCGCCCGATTCCTGTTCCCAATAAAGCGAGCGAGGATTAAAATGGCAATACGAACAGAAAAGCAAGAAAACTACTTTTACAACGCCGCAGGGCGCAAGGTAGAATTTCAGCCAATTTCCATCATGGAAATGAACATGGCAACCGCCGCAGTTGAAAAGCGGTATCGCGATGCTGGAGAGCCGATTGATCCGCCAACCTATGAGGTTGAAATCGTTGGCGGTGCAAAGGAAATTCATAGGCACGATGAAACAACGCTTGTTACGGAAGAGGACAAGGTAAACTGGCGGAAACACCGCGACGCGGTTGCCAGAATGGAAGAAGAACAAACAAACATCCGAACAGAAATCATGCTGGACGGAATTATCGCTGACCCGGATGCAGATACCGAATGGGAACAGCGACAGCGCCGGTATGGGATTGAGATACCGGAAGATAAAAATGACCGGAGAATCCACTACATTAATACTGTGATATTGCGGACTCCGGAAGATATTGGAATGGCAATCGAAGCCATTATGACGCTTTCTGTGCGAGGTGCTGTGACGGAGGAAGAAATCAAATCTGCCTCCGCCACCTTTCGCGGTAACATACGCGCCGCCACAGATGAAGCAGGGAATACCGATTGAAGAAGTCGAACTGGATGAGCAGGGCAATTGGCAACACTCGCTGATTTTTTCTGCCGTTCACACAGTTTCAAAATGGTCAATGCGCCCATCTCAATTCGGGATTTGTAGACCAGAAGAGGATTTGGCTTATATGATAGCGCACGACCAGGTTTTCTCGAAGATGGAACTTGTCGAACAGGAACAGGCAAGAAAAGAAGCGGAAAAGAAAAGCAAAGCGGCACGCGGTAAGCAAAAACAATAGAGGTGATATATGCCCTACGTTGGCACAAACCGAATCGGCATCAACGCAATCTTCAACACCAAGTCATTTAAGATTGGCGCGAAAGAATACATGAGCGTCCTTGACAAAGTCAAGGATCAAACAAAATATGTCACCAATGCTGTCAGCGGGCTTTCGACTGGTGGCGCAATTGGTCTTGCTGGAATAACGGCTGGATTTGGTCTCATTGCGATAGCCGCAACTGCCGCCGTTGGCGCAATCACCGTTGCATCCAAGGCAATGACAGAGCTTATCACAGAATCAACGGCGTATGCAGGTCGTATTCAAGAGCTTGCAATTGTGGTTGACCTGTTAGGCACTCGCTCCGGATATACCAAGACACAGCTCGACCAATACGAAAAAGAGGTCAGGTCGTTCAATGTCACGGGAGACGCGGCGAACTATTTGCTGGCAAATATGGCGCGTTACCAACTTGACCTTGCGAAAGCGACTGATTTTGCCAGGGTTGCGCAGGGCGCGGCGGTGATAATGGGTCAAGATTCGTCAATTGCGCTAGAACACATGATGTATGGTATTATCACCTACAATAAACGCGTTCTTCGCACAGCTGGGTTGAACGTTGACCTGCAAACGAGCTTTGAGAAATATGCCGAATCGGTTGGAAAAACTTCTGCCGAATTAACAGAATTGGAAAAGGTCCAAGTCGCCTTTAATGAGGTTTTGCGTGTTGGCGACGAAGAGTTGAAGGGGGTCTATGAAGCCGCCATGCTTTCACCAGCAAAACAATGGCGCTCATTGCGCCGTGAAGTTCTGGAATTCCAAGAGGTTCTTGGTGAACCGTTCTTGCGGGCATGGCTGTATGTCACGCAGGGTATCAAGAGTTTTCTTGACGCTATAACACAGGCGCTTGCCAAAGGCAGTCAGCTTGGCAAAAGTTTCAACAAGGGCGGAAGCCTGTATCAAGCAATTGTTAATTTAGCTGGCGCAATTCAATTTATTGCTGAAGCGTTCAAGTTGACAGCAGAAAACAGTGATGTGTTTGTTAATGATTTGGGAAATACCCTCCTGAAATTACAAGAATACATGGCGGATGCGTTTGAGTGGGGGTTTCGATTCATTACTGAATTTGCAACCGGGATTGTGAGGGGCGCAACAACAGTTCTGGTTTCTGTCATCCAATTTGTTGGAAATCTGATTGCCAAATGGTTTCGTCCCCACTCGCCGCCATTGATCGTTCCATATATTGATGAATGGGGTGCGGCAACCATGGCAGAATGGTTGCATGGGTTTACAAATATAGATTGGGATGTTTTTGACTCCATCAAGGCTCCGCTGAAAGATGCCCTGACTATCATTTTTGATGACGATGAACAGGCGATAAAAACCTATGCCGCTGTTTACAAGGAAATGATAGAAGCTCTTGGTCAAGGTGAACAAATTGGCGAAGATTTTTACGAAAAAGTCAGGTTGGCGGCTGGTGCATACGGGGAAGAGATTGCCCTGCTTGCGCGCCGACAAACAGAGCTTGCCGTTGCGGAGGAACTTGTTGCCGAAGCAGAAAAGAGAATTGAAGAAGCCAAAAAGCGCGAAGAGCGCGCAAGCGCCGCTGTCAATATGGGAATCCGACAATACAATGATATGCTACGCAAGGGAGCAAGTCGTCAACAGTTGGCGGCGAAGAAGAAAGAAATAGATGCGGCTTATGCAGAAAGAGAAGCCGCAAAGCAGGCGCGCATTCAGGCGGAAGCAGATTTAGAGGTCAGAAAACAGCTTTTGGAAATCGCAAAAGAGCAACTCGATATGCAAAAAAAGCTGGTAGATGCGTTGCTGGAATACGCAAAGCTACTGGAGGATATCGAAAGAAAGCGGAAGTCCGAAAGAAAGCGGAAGTCCGGCGGTGGTGGCGGCGAATTTGACGAGGAAGATTTTGGCGGACTAGGCGGAGGCATTGGCGATGCCTTTGCAGAGTTCAATAAGGACGTTGACGAAGCGGCTGAAAAGTTGAAATTGAGATTTGCGAGCCTGATGAAGGATGCATTTAAGCCGCTCGTCATTGAATGGGAAAAGGCAAAGACAAAATTCTGGATTGCCGTAGCTCAACTTCGCACTAAATTGAATAATGCGTTTGGACCTGGTTGGCGCGAAACCATTAATGAGATATGGAATATCCTTTTCAATCCAGAGGGCGAGGGGTTTGACCCGGTTGCGACTGGTGCGCGCATTGCCGAAAAAATGAAGGGTTCGCTCTGGACTGGCTTAGCAACTGGCAGTGGCATAGGGAGCGTTCTAGAGAAATGGTGGAAAGAGGAAAAAGTCAGTTGGGACGCGGAATGGGCAAAAACAGAGGTTGACGTGAAAGCAAAATGGAGTTCGCTCTTGGCTTGGTTCTCAACTCGCGGTGCCACAGAGGGCGTTCTATCGAAATGGTGGAAAAAGGAAAAAGTCGATTGGGACGCGGAATGGGCAAAAACAGAGGTTGACGTGAAAGCAAAATGGGGCGCTCTTTGGAAGGCTGTAACAAACATTGCCGCCACGGAAGTTCTTGCAATACAATCCCTGTGGAAAGCTACAACGGACTATATTAAAGACGTACTCAAAGCGTTTGGTGATGGGATTAAGGGAGATTGGGATTCGTTTTGGAGCGGTCTGTTATCAACCATAACAAATACATGGAATGAAATTTCCAGAATAGTAACAAACGCGGTTGACGGCGTGAAAAGGGAAATCGAAAAGCTAATTCGAATGGTGCTTCCAGACTGGTTGTTACGGTTATTAAATATGAATGGCGGAGTTAAGTTTGCGCCGAAGGCAATGGGCGGTTATGTCGAATCCGGAAGCCCTTATCTTGTCGGAGAGCGCGGGGCGGAGTTGTTTGTTCCGAGTCGGGGTGGTACAATTGTTCCGCACAACGAATTGGTACGATCAATGTTTACTGTTCCACAAACCCCGATGCCGGTTACCGTCTCTGCCGGAAAGCAGGTTGTTATCAATATGGGTGGCGTGAACATTTATGGAACAACGGACGCAACGAAACTGGATGCACGGATTCAACGGTCTGTGCGGAGAGGAATGTCAATATGACAAGTGGAATTTTACGAATTACGGACGGAACGACGACTATTTCTTTAATAGACGCCAAGTTTAAGCTTGATGATGGCGGGTGGAGTCCGGCAAACCCGGAACTTGAAAACGGTGGGATTTGGCAAGACTCTTCGCTGTCAGATGGTCGCCGCCTGGTTATGGCGAAGTTTGCCAATGTCCGGGATGTTTTTTCGTCCAAACTACATGGCGGATGTCAGGACGATTTGATACAACAAATGCAGGAGTTAAAGCGGCTCGGAGAGAAGGCGCGCTCGTTTTGGGTTGCGGCGTATCCATCCGACCCGGTATGGATTGAGGCAAGGGGAGACCGCGAAACAAATACAAGGTACGCGCTTGTTTATGATATTTCTGTTCCCTACGATGCCAACCCGCACGAGCCTCCTTTTAGTGCCGGTTCCATGGTTGCCATGGATGACCTGGATATTCAAGTAGAACATGGAATTTGGACAAGCTACAAGCCGAAAACCGTTGCGGATTGCGTGAAAATATCTAACCAGCACGGTGCGCCAGCGATTGAGTTCAACGAGGTCAAACAAAGCACAGATGACGCCCATGTTTCCGGTGTGACAATATATCTGAATACGGATAACATTTCGTTCGGGAATAGCGGTATTGGAACTTATAACGGCGGAATGCGTTTTCGGTCTGTTGGCTCTAATACAACACGATGGGTTATTCTTAAGGCTTATATTCGTTATATTCAATATGCGGCTGATGCCAATGTAACATGCAATATATCTATCAGCCATCAAATGTCCACTCCAGTTAATACGTTTAGCACATACGCTGATTTTGTGGCAAGAACACGATCATCAACAAAAGTATCGTGGACGGTTCCAGCTTTTACCGGAGCCGGAACAGTTGGATGGACGCCAGATATTTCAACGGTTGTTCAATCTTACATTGATAACATTGTATTTAGGGCGATTGCGCCGCAAAACCTGGTCATTTTTTTTGACGAAAACGCATCAAGCCCTTGTGCGTTTCGTAGAATTGCATCATACGACCATGCCACCTATGACGCACCGCAGTTATGGATATATACACTGGAGGGCGGATGGAGCATCTATGGCATGGAGCCAACATGTGATGATTTGTCGGTGTTTATTTGCAACAAACATACACAACAGAACATCACACACGCCATTTATTATGACGCATCTACGGGGACTTATAGCACAAACCTTATGTTGTCGCCCCTGCCTTATGATATTTTACCGAATCCAATCGCAACTGGCGACATGCTTTATCTTGGCTGTGACAATCTATCCCCCAGCCCCGGAATTTTCACAAACGCCGTATTTGATCTTGATACCAGTATTGCTATCAATGACAAGGGGCGATGGGAATACTGGAACGGCGCGGCGTGGACTCGCCTGAATACACAGGATAAGACCGCGATGGATACAGCAATCGGGTTGGGGTTCGATTACCATTCATTTTCCGACGATGGGATCGGAAGTGTCTGGTGGAGAAGCCCGTCCAAATGGGCTACAACCACCGTCAATGGGGTTACGGGATATTGGGTTCGTTACCGCCTGACAAGTGTTATGTCAGCCGCCGCAAGGGTGAAACAACAAAACCGCCAAATTTACACGGTCAACACGCCGTATGTGGATATTGAGGAAACCGAAGTTGGCGGGGACATTCCAGCAAAAGCAAACTGGTTGATCCGTAACACATGGTCTCCGTTCTTTATTTATCCGTCCTTTTATAATACCGGGCGCGTCATTATGGGGTTGCGCTCTGATTGGCGCGGTTCTGAATATACCCCATACCTGAATTTAACTGACGTTCCATTTTATGATAGCCTTGGCGGAAATGTTTACTCTGTAAGTGTTGCGGCTGATTTCGCAACATTCGCGAGTTCGCCATACTCAACAACCGGACGATATATTCGGGACACCGGTGGTGGTGCGGTGGGAGCAGAACGCGATATTCTGACAGTAACAATCAATCCGATTTATGGAAATCAATGGATTGGAGAATATCGCGTTTTTGTGCGCTACTTTGAAACAAGTTCCAATATCCATTATTTGCGTTTGCAGGCAAGTACAAGTGGTTTCGCAACATTCGCGAGTTCGCCATATAATACAGTTTGCGGGTCAACCGCATTCGCTCCAACTCGATACGATTCTGATATGGCGCTTGATCCGCAACCGTATGTTTGCGAGTTGGGGCGGCTGTCCATCATGCCACCTTACCGGGAGGTTCCGGGAAGAAATTTCGCGATTGCATTAAATTTTGATTTGATTTCCATCAGGACTGGCGCCTCGACTCTGTATCTATACGACATTATTCTCATGCCGGCAGATGAGTGGATTGGCGATTTCTATATGAACAAGGACAACGTTTATTCATCCCTTGCCCCGCAATACGACAAACACGCGTACCGTTCCCTGATGATTGACAGTATTTATGGAAGAGAAGCGATTTCTGCAATTGTAGCGGATGAAACCGGTATTTCGGCTGGCGATTCTATTTATTATAAGGAGCGATGGGGCGACTTTTGCTATGGAAATGCAATTCTGGCACAAAATCAAGCCCATCGCATGTGGTTTTTTGCTTATAATAACTATCAGAATTATGATGAAGCGCTGGTTGACGATAATTATGAATCCAGTCACTTTGAAATGGGACATACGTTGACCGCCAAGAAAGCACAGCGGTATCTTGGGATGAGAGGAGCGCGGTAATGAAAACGATTTTGGCGCCAACTGGTCTTTCGGTTAATTCCTATAATCCAAAGTTCGGAGTAATGAAAAATTATTTTATCGAGGATTTAACCGACAAAATTACGGGGCTATCCTTTGAGAAGCTAGCTATGGGAGGAGATTGGTCGGCAGATATAAGCATGAATGGAAGTTTTGTAATGGCAGAGGATTGGCTGTCTAATGGATTGGGGCGGCGCATCTGCATTGTCGGGCATCAGGGAGTCCCGGTCTGGGATGGGTTCGTTAACAAAATTACCGTTTCCATTGGCGGATTGCAACACAGTTCTGGGGCGATTGAAGAAATCGGAAATCGCGTCAGTGTCCAATACACGCCAATCGATTACTCGGTTTATCCTCCCGTTTCTGGAACATCAACATTTACATTGATTACAGAGGACACCGGAAGTCAGGAAAAGTTTGGCGTCATCGAAAAAATGTATTCTGGCGGAAGTATTACAGACGCAGAAGCGATTGAGGTTAGAGATGTATATTTGACGGAAAATTCATATCCGGCAAGCACGGGTGACTTGAACCTTTCAGACTCGGCGGCGTCAGAGCTTCAAATTTCTTTAGAGTGTATGGGATGGGTTCACTGGTTTCGATTTTACATTTACGATGATTTTACGTCTGGCGCGGTCAGTTTATACACAAAGTTGATGAGCGTTATCGCAGCAGATCCGAATGGAATCTTTTCGCTTGATCGTTCCAACATCAAAGACAATTTACTGCTTGTTCCTGCTGGAGAAGATGGAACAAGATTTGCATGGGATATTATAGAAGAACTTGTTTCGTATGGAAACGACACAAGTGACGAGCGAAGATTATTTGGCGTTTATGGAAATGTGATTTATTATGATACCATTCCAAACACCGTAAAATATGTTCACAAACTATCAGACCCGTTGCAACATATTACAGACAAAATAAGCGGGGCGAATATCTTCCCCTATGACGTTCTTCCCGGACAATGGATTTTGATTTCTGATTTCAATGCGGGAATAGCAGAAAGACCGGCTGAATTTCGTAAAGACCCGCGCATGAAGTTTATCGAGTCCATGCGATATGATGCTCCATGGACGGTGTCGTTGATGGGCGGGAAAACAGACAAATTGAGCCAATATGTACAGAAGTTAACCATGGGAGGGTTTGTATAATGCCGGGAACTCCAAATAACTCCATGATAGGTTCATTGAATGGCTATTTCCAGCGAAGGGACGAGCCTAATTTTGCGTGGCAGAATGTTTGTTCTGAATTTCTGGAAGTACCAGGTCTGGCATCGTTTTTTCCCATGGGAATACAGACTTCGGGCGCGTGGACATCATGGACTCCTGCGTCACAAACCGGGTGGACGGGCATTCCAACGGGAATCTATAAATTCGCGGTTCTCTTTGGAAGAATCGTTCTGTTCGCGATTGCAATGACCGCCGGAACGTCCAACGCCACTAGCGCGAGCATTGCTCTGCCGATCCAGGCGGCAACTATCGCAAACATGAACTGGACTGGCGCAAACGGATACGCCATTAATAATGGAGCAGTCCTTACCGTTGCGTCACGTTGGAACATTCCGTCCGCATCAACAACCATTAATTTCTATACAAATATGGGAACTGGTGCATGGACAAACGCCAATAGCAAGCGTATTTATTGCCAGGGGTTTTATGAGATATAGGAGCGAACATGCCAAACGTTTCTGATGTTGCCAATGGTTATCATCTGATTACCGCAGGGTTGGGTTCTCCAAATATCACGTATGATCGCCTTGCGCCGGTCATGGACTTCGTGAGGGCGAACACGAATTATCTTTACCATCCTGACTGTTCACACTTTGACGTTATCGGAAACGAGTCGCACGTTACTTATAGCGGTTTGACGTTCGGCGGATGGTTTAATTTTGATAGCTTTGCTGCAACGGCGGCGGAAGGTCTCATTTCCAAGTGGTACGAAACCGGAAATCAGCGCGCCTACCGGATTTATCGCTCCACAAACACCGGGGCGATTTCCGTTCAAGTTTCCGGAGATGGAGCCGCAGTTGACACAACAACCATTGCGGGAGCAACTTACGGAATCGCAAACGATAACTGGTATTTTATTGTCGGAAGGTTTACACCGAGAATAGAATTGAAGCTGTGGGTAAACACAACAATTGCTTCCTATACGGCAACGTCAATTCCGGCGGCGACAACAATTTACAACTCAACAGAACCGTTTGAAATCGGGAGGACAAATCGAGCAAATTATTTTGACGGACAGGCGGCACTGTGCTTTGTTGCCGCCTCAATTGTTCCAGATTATCTGATATGGTCGCTATGGCAACATAGCCGCTGGCTTTTCAAATAGGAGGTTGCATGACGAGGATATTAGGAATTGATACCTGGGCTGGAAATCAGGTTACTGATTATTCGCTGATTCATAATGTACAATTCGCGATTTTGCGCGGTGGTCAAGGAAACTGGCAAGACGCTGATTTTATTGCAGATTGGGCAAATTACAGAAGCCACAAGCCGGACTGGAAATTGACGTTTTATCATGTATTTGACCCATGGTACACAACCGCGCAACACATGGCGCGGATTCGTTCTTATTGTCCACCGAACCTTGACATCCCGATTGTTCTGGACGTTGAATTGGACAGGGGATATAGTAATTCAACGATGCGCGCCAAGGTCAAAGAAATGCGGGATGCACTCAAGTGGGAATATCAGAACATGATTTTCTATACCGGAGCATGGTGGTGGGACGCTCACATGAGTCCATATCCGTCATGGCAGGTTGAAGATAGGTTCTGGCTTGCGCGTTACCCGTTACCAACCTATCCGCGCGTTTCCTGTTCGTGGGAACAACTGGTCAATTATTATCCTTCTGGATGGGTTAATTCCTTGCGCGGAGGCGGTGACCCGATCATCTGGCAATGGTCTGGAGACAAGTTTTATCTTCCAGGATTTAGCGGCTTGATTGACCTAAACTTTTTTAGGGAGGACGCGTGGGATGAAATGTTTGGGGATACGCCACCGGTAGAACCGCCAACTACCAGCCCAAAATACCGCGTGATTGCTCCGCTTGGTCTGCGTGTTCGTTCCTGTCCAGGCACAGATTGTCCAAAGTTATATACAATGCCATTTGGAACCGTTCGGCAGGTTTATGAAATCCGCAACGGATGGGGAAGAATTGGGATTGGGGAATGGTGTAGCATGGAATGGATGGCAAAGATATAGTGGAGCGATATGCCTTCAAGTTGGGTAGTGTTGTCAATACCCCGATGGGACGGGGAACCGTTGTCAAAATCTTATATATCGGGAGCGAATATCACTATGAAATAATGAACACAAAACAACCAAACCAAACCGTATCCGAGTCCATGCTTACCGCGTGGCAATTAGAACAAAAGGAGGAATAAAAATGACACCTGAAATTTTAGCTGGAATCGCTGGCGCAATACTGTCACTGGCGTTTTCCTATATCCCGAAACTGAACGTATGGTTTGCCGCCCTCTCTGACGAGACAAAAAAGTTAATCATGGCTGGCGTGCTTGCCCTTGTTGCGGTTGGGGTATATGTCGGACAGTGCTATCTTGGCTTATGGGATTATGGATTCACCTGTGACAAGGCGGGAATTTTCCAACTCGTCGGAATTTATATTGCCGCTATCGTTGCCAACCAGGGAGTCCATCGGATTACCCCAAAGACAAGATCGGTCAAGCGCGTGCTTGGCGAATATTAGCGATTGTATTTTTGGAATTAGCGTATAGCGCCGATCCAACGGAGGAACGATGGACAGAATATTTATTCAGTCAATTGCAATGACGGTCATTGCAGCAATCGTTGTTGTCCAAATTGTTTGGCTTCGGCGCTATACCAGTTCGTTTAGACGCATGGAAATCCTTTTATTCGCGATTCCAATTTTGGTCTGGATGGCTCATGGATTGTTGTTTTATTCCATGGTCGTTCTGTCAAAATTCGTTGATGTTCATCAGGTTATCGAATCGCTTGGAACGTGGTCAAGCATCTTGAGGTTGCACGGACTCATAACAGTGCTTGTTTTGGAAATTGCACGATATAAGGCGGATAGCGAGGACACAAACCATGAATGACTTTTGGACTATCATTATTGCAATCGCCGCTTCTGTTCCAGGTATTGTATCCGCGTTCTTATATGTGTATAATGCTAGAGTTGAAAAACGAAGAAAGGAGGCGGAAAACAAAAAGCTAGAAGAGGAAAAGAGAAAGATTCAGTCAGAATCCAGCAATGTATTTGCCGGAATAGCGGAACGAATGGCAACACTCAACGAGCCGCTAATGAAACGAATAACCGAATTAGAGGAGAAACTGACGATAGAAAGACAAAAACGCGAAGAACTTGAAGCGCAAATCGAGTTTGAACGCGAAGAGCGCGAAAAACTTGCTGAAGAACTTGAAGAAGTTCGGCTTGACCTGGAACAGGCAAACGAATATATCAAGCGGCTGATAAAACAACTGGCGGAAAATGGAATCGTGCCAGTTGACAAGCCGCAACGGAAAACGAAACGAAGGAGAAACAATGATACAACCGACAACCAAAAAAGTTGAGGGGGCGGTAACAAGTTTCTATTTTGATGATGTACTGGCTGGTTGGGAAAAACTCTTATACTTTACGAGCGATGTTCATTTTGATAGCGCGCGGTGTTATCGCGAATCGCTAAAAAGACATCTGGATGAGGCGAAGAAGCTTGGAGCTTCCATCTCAATTTTTGGAGATTGGTTTGATGCCATGCAGGGAAGATTTGATCCGCGACGCGATATGTCAGAACTGCGCCCGGAGTACCGTAGACCTGATTATTATGATTTCGTAGTCAAGGACTCGGCGGATTTTTTGGAAGAATATGCAGAAAATCTGGATGTCATCTCTGACGGAAACCATGAAATTTCTGTTCTAAAAAACAGCAATACGTCATTGATGGACAGGCTGGTATTTGAGTTGAACCGCCGAAAAAACACAGAGATTCAGCATGGCGGTTATGGCGGATATGTCCGCTATATGATAGATATGGGGGGTACGAAAACAAGCGTGCGCGTCAAGTATTTCCATGGCGCCGGTGGGGATGCTCCGGTAACAAGGGGCGTCATCCATACGAACCGGCAAGCGGTCTATCTTCCCGATGCCAATATTGTTGTGAACGGGCATAATCATAATGGATATTATGTCCCCATCACGCGAGAGCGATTGTCGAATAAGGGCATCATGTATTTTGATACCCAGCATCATATTCGGACTCCCGGATACAAACTGTCTTATGGGGATGGTGCAAGCGGGTGGGATGTTACCAGGGGCGGGGTTCCGAAACCGATTGGCGGATTTTATGTCCGATTATATCAATCAGACCACACCATAAAAATCCAAGTGATTTCCAATATTGAATCACCGGAGCCAATGAGCATCGAATCTGGAGAAATTTATTCCGGCAGGATTTATGATGATGACCAAAGCGATTTCCGGGAAACGTGACATTTGTCACTTGTAATCCATTCGAGAACCTGATAGAATAATCGAAACTTTTGAGAAGGGAGGGCTAATGATAGCCCCTTCAGCAAGGAACGCCATTAAAAGGGTCAATTTGATGTCCCTTGTAAAGACAAGGACGGCATTGAGGCGGGTGTCAGCCCAAGAATGGGCTGGTGCATGTCCAAAGTGCGGCGGGGTTGACCGTTTTCGCGTTTCGCCGCGTGGCTGGTTCTGCCGACAATGCACAGGAGAACCTGGTGCAGGCGGTCATTGGAACGACGCGTTGGATTTTTTGATGTGGCTTGATGGTGTTAGTTTCAAGGAAGCCTTTGAGAGGCTGACTGGCGAGAGATACATCCAAGAGTCGTCCGTTGAGATTTCTCAACCGATTATGGTTGATGAGCCGGTCAAGGATGATACCGAAGTGATCGAAAGACTTCGGAAGTCCGGGGCGCAGGAACGATATGTCGAATCGCTGAATCGGTTGCAATATGCTCATGCCAAGGCGGAATGGAGAAAGCGTGGAATCAACGATTTTTGGCAGGATGCGTATGGTGTTGGATATTGTCCGGGGCGATCATACCTTATGGATGATACGGAAATACTATCCGATTCTCTGACCATTCCTTATTGGCGGACAGAACACCGCCAAACGGAAAACGGAGAGGACGTCCAATGGAAGCTGGTTGGATTGAGGCACCGCCTGTTAAATCCCGAAATGCAGAAGCATGGAAAGTACCGCCCGGAAATGTCCGGTATCAATAACCGGCTGTTTTACACCAACCCAACCATACAAACGCTTTGGGGGGACATTCTGTTGGTTGAGGGGGAAATTAAGGCAATGGTCGTTTACGCGAATCTATGGACGCCAGACCATTATCCATTAGCGCCATGGTTGCATGTATTAGGAATATCTGGCAAGAACATTCGTGGAGATTTGATTAAAGAATTGTCATCTCCGGATATTCGGAGGATATTTATTGTGCTTGATCCGGACACTTACCAGGTGCCAGAGGGGGCGCGTCAGGACTGGAAATCTCCAGCCCGCCGGATGAAAGAACAACTTGGAGTCCGGGCAGTGGATTTATTACTTCCCGACAAGATAGACGACTTAATCAACGGCGGGGCATTGACCGGAGAAAAACTGTTACAATTGTTGAAAAGCAAGGATATTGCACCATCAAAACGGAGGAAGAGTGGATAATCAAAGAGAAATTTTTGGGTTGATTGAAGCTGTATCTGGACAGTTAAACTTACTCGTAGTCCCAAGGATATTCATTGAAATGACCGGGGATATTGAAACGGCATTGATTATATCTCAATGCATCTATTGGAGCAGCCGGTCCAGGGCTGAAGATGGATGGTTCTGGAAAACGACCGCAGAGTTTGCGGATGAAGTTGCCATGGGTGATTATAAATTCCGAAGCGCCGTCAAGCGGTTGGTCGTCATGGGGTTATTGGAGACCAAAATAAAGAAGGCGAACGGGAACCCGACAACCCATTACAAACCCAATTTGGAAGAAATCGCGAATAGGATAATTGCAATTTCGCAAAATCGTTTTCGCGATAATCGCGAAAACGATATCGCGATTCCCGCGAAATCCTTAACAGATACTACAACAGAGATTACAACAAATACGCCAATCGTTGAAAATGAAGATAAACCGGCAGAAGAAACTGATTTCCTTGTCGGTGATGAATCGCAAAATCCACCAGTTTCGACATGGGAAATTATCGGAATGGGCAGGGAGGTGAAAAACCCGCGCGTTTTGGAGGCTATACGAAAGGGGGAGATGGAACGCCGGGCGGGTGGCGTGTCGGATTACAACCCATCCTGGCTATATGAGTCATTATGGGGATTACACAATGCGTTTGTGAAGGCAACGGGAAGGGAGGCGTTGCCATCAGAAAGGGTTGCCTGGACGAAGTTTTATTTGGAGTGGCAAACCCAGCAGGTAAAGGTTGAGGAAATTCATGCGGCGGTTGGCAAACTTCGCCAATCTGGAATCACCATCGGAAGTCCGCGTTCGTTGACAAAAACGATTCTTGATATGCGCGCCGTGAACAGGACTTCTGCGAAAAGAATCAGTACCACGGATTTTACGGAAAGCGAGGGAGATGATTATGCTGGCTGATACGAACGCGGAAGATTTGATTTTCACGCCGGAACAGGCATCCAACGCTGGAACCGCCTACCTGAAAGGGAAGCGTGACAAAACCGCATTGGCGATACCGTTGGGGCTACCAACGCTCGATAAAACCATGTTGCCGTTGTTGCCGGGTGAACTGATTAGCATTATTGCACGACCCGGCGGTGGAAAGACCGGGTTTATGATGCGGTGGGCGCGCTGGTGGGCGAATCAAATTTCGGAGCGCGCCAACGCCGAAAATCATATTGTCGTATATGCGACATGGGAGCAATCTGTTGAGGAATTGCACAGCTTTATGGTTGCAGCAGACGAACAACTGTCCGTTACCAACATGGCGCGTGGTGAGATTTCGGACGATGAATGGAGCCGGATTCTTCGTTCCGGGGTTGACCGGATCTTACAACCGTTATGGTTTATTGGTCACAGCCTGGAACGCAGGAAGAAGCGTCCTGCCATGAATGTTACAACGTTGGCGGGGGCATTACGGAAAATCGAGGATGACTATGGCAAGATTATTGACATGGTCTTTATAGATTACCTGCAACGCATTCCAGCGGAGGGAAGGGTTGAAAGCAAGGCGATTGCAACCAGTGATATTTTAGACCGCCTGAAAGATGGTGCGCTTGCGTTTGGATGTCCGTTTGTGGTGGGGGTACAAGCGCGACGGGAAGTTGATGCAAGGGATGAACCCGTTCCTGGTCTGGATGATGGTCAATGGACATCCAATTGTGAGCAGTCCAGCGACAAGGTGTTTAGCCTTGTGCGTCCCCGCAAATATCGGAATGAGGGGGAAAAGTTTTTGGGGCGGGATGTTGTTGGAAGCAACCAGATGGTAATATCTATCCTTAAACAAAAGATGGGAATGGATAATGTCCATTATTGGGTTAAGTTTGACCCGATTTACAACCGGCTGGACGAATTGGAAATCCGGCAAACCGCGAACAACGGACGGTGGAACACTGAAAAAAGGTGACATTTGTCATGTTGCAATTCGCGAAAGATATGCTACAATAATAGAAATCCAAACATACCAAAAGAAAGGAAAACCAAAATGACAGAACAAGAAATTCACGAAGAACAAGAAGTAGAAGTTCCGGTAAGCTATTTACCGGAAGCTGGTGGAGTGGCGTTTCTCGAATTGTGGGGAACCGTCACCGACTCGGCAACGGAGCGCCGGGAGGCGTTCAAGATCAACATTACCGCCCGTGGTCTCTCTCCACAAGAGGCATTGGATTCCATTATTGATTGCATGAAGTATGCCAACGAACGGTATCACTTGAAGCCATACAATCCGTTGGCTCCCCAAACCCCGCGCAAGCCTGTTGGAACCACACCGGAACCAAACGTAAAGACGGCAAGCGCCGCCGCACCCGCGCCGGTTGCAAAGCCACAATCGCCAACGGCGGCGGTAGCACAGCCCGCGCAATTGGACAATGGCACGATCCGGGTTGTCAAGGTTGTGGTAACACCCCGGACGGACGGAAAAAGCAAGGTTGAATTTTTTGCAGAGGGGCGCAGGTACGCCGACCTGTCAGCCGTGATGACACCCGACAACCTTGCAAACATGTTCGGTGCTGTGGATGAAGCCTGGTCGCCTGAACATTTCCAGGTTGCCACGGAATATCCAGTAAGTTTTACCGCTTTCTGGAAGGAAAGTGACAAGGTGAACACCGCTGGCAAGCATTACCGGAACGTTGTAAAGTTGGAGGCATAATGTTTGCCACAAATTACCTTGGGGTTCCTGTTAAGGTTCAGTTTGACCACATCCGGCGATTGTTCATGGATGAGGCGGAACCGCGCCCCGCAACTGTCGCTGTCATCTCAATCCAGATTAACAACAGATGGGTTGAGATAGCGCAAGGGTCGTGTATTGTTCACCCAAACGACTTGCGGCATGGAGTTTGGAGCAAGGCGAGCGGGCGCAAGATTGCCTTAACCCGTGCTTTGCTTAATGGCAAGCACGAGTTTTGCCAGTCTAGAGTATTCCGCCGTCACATTTGGCAGGAATACTTCAAGAGACTTGGTAAGGTAGCATGACGAAAAAAGCGGTGTTGATTAGCCGTCCAGAAACCCCGCCCGTGCCGGAAGCGGTGCGGGTGGGGTTGTTGGAAATCAAGTTTCGTCAACGGCGAAAAGCCGTAGAAATGAGGGATCATGGGCTGGTGGATTCTCGCGATAGCAATGACTATAATTATTGGAATCCTGGTGCTGTTGGGATACGATTAGATGGAACCAAAAGTCGTTGACATTTCCCGGCACGTGCCGGAGTATATTCGGGAAACCGCCCGGAATTGCGCAATTGCAGAACGCGCATATCAACGGGCGATGGAAAACGCGAATACAATCGCCAGGTATGAGGATACCAGCAGGATTGCTGACTTATATGCCGAAGTGATTCGGTTGCGAAATAAGCTGGCAACGGAGCTGAAAGAGTGGGGCGAAAGTATTACAAAAAACATGACAAATGACACTAGTCAACAGTTCGAAAACCCCGTAGAATAAATAAAAAAACGGAGGAAGCATGGACTGGTACGCATTGGACGAAGCAAACAAAAAAGACGGGCATTATCGGCGCAAGCCACTTGAAATATCCAGCCTGGAAGTTGAGTTGGAAAGTGCGGTCGCGGCGTTCAATGCTGCCAGTGACCGGCACGAATCGAATCCAACGGAAGAAAGCCAAAATGATGTTACTGCAAAATTAAACGAGATGCTCTTCCTCAACAAAAAGTTGATGGAGGCAAGGAGAAAGTATCATGCCAAAAAATAAGCGCAAAAGTGGCTTAGCGGCGTTGCGCGCCGCTTATGATGAAGCGTGCCGGGAATATCGTATAGCCTACAAGCAGGGCAAACCGGAGGGGGTGTTGCTCCGTCTGGAAAAGCAAATGAACGAGCTGCAAGATGCGATATTTCTTGCAGAAGAACTGGACATGCACAACAAGCGGAGGGTAAGATGAGCGACAAATACGTTTACTGCGCAAACTGTAAAACCGTGTTTGTGATGGACGCCGATAGTCACATAAACGAATGTCCTGCGTGTGACGTTCCAAACTCCACGCTTGAAATACCCGAATGTGTGGCAAGTGAACTCGCCCGCCGTGAAGCCCGCATTGCCGAGCTTGAGGACTTCATCAACCAGCTTATCGAGGTTGGGGATAAGCTAACCATAAACCCAACTGTTGGCAATTACGAGGAGCGTGAATGTAAATGGCAGAAGTTAGTTCAAGACTGGAAAGAGGGATGAGATGAGCGAACATTGGCGGTATGACGAGTGCTCTGTTGCCTTCTACCATGAAGGCATCGAGACGGATATGTACAAAGTTGTTGATGCATTGAACGCAGCCGAAGCCCGCATTGCCGAGCTTGAGGCTGACAGCGTTCAAATCCAGTACATATGCGAAGACGAATTGCCTGAAGGCATTTCAGACGAAGTTTTTTCTGCTATGTACGCCTGCAGTACAGTTGATTTTGTGAGGGTTTATCCGTATATCACAATTGATGGTCACAAGCGGTTTTTGTTCGAATTACCGGAGGTGCAGGAATGAGCGAACTAAAACCGTGTCCGTTTTGTGGTTACGAACCAGAAACAAGAAAAGTTATTGTTTATCCTAATGGAGAAAAGTCTCTGGCGTTTATCAAGTGCAGACGGTGCAACTACTGGCTGTTCGGCTATAACTACGAAGCGCTCGTTGTGCATTGGAACTGTCGACCCATCGAAAATACTCTTCGAGATGAACTAATAGACACTGACATGTTGTTAAAAGAAGCAACAGAAGCCATCGGTGCAGTAGTCGCTTGTTGCACATACAACAGTAACGATGATGCAAAGATTGGTATTTATGGCATAGACCAAAAAGCATTCACAAGAATAGACCAATTCATCACTCATTACAACGATGCTGTTTCTGCTGGCAAAGTCAGCGTGGATGTAAAACGAGAATTGACAGACGCCGAAATTGAAGAACTCGGAGCACAGGAAGCAGAAAAGAGAGGCGAGGAATGACACCAGAAAACGAATTAGAAATAGGCGC
>ENA-UOWE01001114-UOWE01001114.1-activated-sludge-metagenome-genome-assembly--contig:-NODE-1114-length-34780-cov-12.584593_pt1 | contig 34780 bp, 32 predicted proteins | sample MGYA00249841_ERZ761562 | MGnify/ENA primary metagenome ERZ761562 (study PRJEB28883, sample SAMN05720200) | activated sludge metagenome | isolation source: Anaerobic digester | place: Japan...
GAGTCCATCTCGACGAGGGGAGGGCGATGGACGACACCACACCGGCGGCCGAGGCGCAGGCGGCTCGCGAGGAGCGCTTCGTCGCCCTCTTCCAAGCGACCAAGAAGGCGGTCCGCGCCTACGCCTGGCGACGTGCGCCCGAGACGGCAGACGACATCGTCGCCGAGACGTTCACGCTCGCCTGGCAGCACCTCGACGAGGTCCCGAGCGAGCCGCTCCCGTGGTTGTTCAGCGTCGCCCGCAACGTGCTCCTCAACGGGCGACGCGGTGAGCGACGGCGGCAGGAGCGCGAGCTCCGCTGCGCTCCTGCCGCCGTCGCACCGTCGTTCACCGACGCCGTCGACGCAGGGTCAGATGTCTGCGCGGCCCTCCAGCGCCTCCCAGAGCCCGACCGCGAGATCCTCCTTCTGGCCGCCTGGGAGGGCCTTGGCCACAAGGAGCTGGCCACGGTCGTCGGCTGCTCGCCCGCCGCCGCCGGCGTCCGCCTGTACCGTGCCCGCCGGCGGCTGAAAGCGGCTCTCGACGGCACCGAGACCGATGCCCCCCTCGCTACCGACACCGAAAGGAGGCTCCCCGATGAGTGCTGACATCCTGGACCGCCTCGCTGCCGTCGACCCGGCCGCGACCATGCCGGAGGCGACGGAGGAAGACGACGAACGCCTCATCACGAGTATCGTCGCAGCGGAACCGACGACCCGGCCGCTGCCGCTGCGGAAACGTCACCGTCGCCGCTGGTTCGCGCTCGCGGCGGCCGGCCTGCTGCTCGTCGGCGGCGCCACCGCCTACGGCACCCAGCAGATCATCACACCTCCCCCGACGCCGCCGCGGGACGACCCCGGACTCACGTGGCAGCAGTTCCGCGACGAGTACTACCGCTGGACCCAGAAGATCGAGCTCCCCGCGGGGGTCAGGTGGAACCGGTTCGTGCGCCCGTACGACTTCGCCAATACACACTATGGGACGAACTCGGGCGCCTCCTGGGCCATCGAGCAGGCGATCGGCCGCTGGGCCGAGGAGTGGATCGCCGCCGCCAAAGACCGCGACCAGCGGCGCATCGCCGTCGCCGACGCGTGGCTCGTGCGGCTTCGCGCCACCATGAGAGGCCACACCAAGTACATGGGCGAGAACCAGAGCGGCTACGGCCAGAGCACTCTCGACGAGCTCGACGCCGCCATCGCCGCGGCCCGCGACTACCGCTTCGCACCCCTCGCCGCGTTCGCCAAGTGGGCCCGGCCTCCCCACTGGGACCAGCCGCCGGAGACCTACCCGGGAACGGAGTACCCGATAGGGTGGAGCGGCCGTATCCCGCTGGACCTCTCGACCGCCGAGCTGAACGCCATGCGCATCGCCGCCAGCGACGCCGCGGCCGAGTACGCCGCCACCCTGCGCTCGCTCGGCTTGCCGCAGTCGGCGCCCTGGCGGGATTGGCCGGGCGCCGAGGCCCTGCGCACCGACGCTCTCTACGACAAGGGGGACGGCTGGAGGGCGGCTGCCGAGTACGCCTGGACCGCCTGGTGGCGGGAGTGGGTCGCCGCCGCGCGGGCCGGCGACGACGCGCGGGTCGCCGCCGCGGCGGCGGCATCGGCGCGTCTCCACGACCTCCTCGCCGCCGGCTACCCGCCCGACCCTGACGCCGAGCAGTGGAGCGGCGTCGACGCACACACGCTGCGTACGTTCGAAGAGCTCGACAGACGGGCGCGGCGCGGCGACCTGCAGGGCATCAAGGACTGGCTCGCCTACCAGGAATGGTACAGGGAGCAGATCCGCGAGGCCGCGGAGTAGTCCACCGTACCCTGAGCGACGGGCGGGCGGCGTGACGGCGGCGGCGCGGCCCGGCTTCAGCCGGGCCGCGCCGCCGCCGTCACGCGTCACAGCTCGAAGTGCCCATCGGCCTCAGGCTGATAGATGACCTTCTCGATCGTGAACCGCTTCAGACCGGAAGGCACCATCCACTCGATGGTGTCACCCTCTCGGTACCCCAGGATCGCGGTACCCACGGGAGCAAGGACCGAGACAGCACCCTTCTCCATGTCGGCGTCGCCTGGGAACACGAGCGTACAGGTGATCGCCTCGCCACTGTCCGCATCGCGAAGAAGGACCCTGGAGTTCATCGTCACAACGTCCGAGGGGATCTCCTCGGGCGCCACGACACGAGCACGCTCGAGCTCCCTCTGGAGGTCGCGCAGTCCCCGCAGGCCCTGCTTGCTGCGAGGCAGATACTCGCCGTCCTTCTGGAGCAGCGCCTCGAGCCGCTCCTTGTCGGACTGGGTGATGAAGATCTTCCTCTCGGCCATCAGCTCGCTCCCGTCTTAACCCTTGCCCCGCGCGATGGCGATGATGCCGGTGCGCACGATCTCGAGGACTCCCAGAGGTTTGAGCAGCTCGAGGAACGCCTCGAGCTTCTGCGTCGACCCGACCACACGCAGCACGACGGTCCGCCGGTCGACGTCGACGATCTTCGCCTTGAACACCTCGGCGACCTGCAACACCTCGGCGCGCTTCTCGCCCTCAGCGTTCACCTTCACCAGCATGAGCTCTTCGGCCACCATGCCCGAGGGTTGGAGATTACGGATCTTGACCACGTTGATGAGCTTGTGGAGCTGTTTCATCACCTGGTCGATGGGACGCTCGGCGCCATCTATGGTGATCGTGATGCGCGAGAGGCGGGGATCCTCGCTCTGCCCGACGGCGAGGCTCTCGATGTTGAAGCCGCGGCGGGCGAAGAGGCCGGCGACACGCGTGAGCACGCCGGGCTTGTTCTCGACGAGCACGGAGAGCGTGTGCTTCATGACTTCTTCCTCCTGCGCGGGGCCACGCCGCCGATCATCTCGGTGATGGAGGTTCCAGCCGGCACCATCGGGTAGACGTTCTCCTCGGCGGCGACCTTGAAGTCGATCACGGCCGGGCGGCCGCAGGCGATCGCCTCGCGCAGCGCGTCGGCCACCTCGTCTTTCTCGGTGACCCGCATGCCCACCGCTCCGTAGGCCTCGGCCAGCATCTTGAAGTCCGGCTGACGCTCGAAATGGGTCTGCGAGTAACGTTTGTTCCAGAAGAGGTCCTGCCACTGGCGGACCATCCCCAGGTAAGAGTTGTCGAGGATCGCCACCACCACGGGGATGTCGTAGTTCACCGCTGTGGCGAGCTCCTGCACGGTCATCTGGAACCCACCGTCGCCCGAGATGTCGACGACGGTCGCGTCGGGACGCCCGATCTTGGCCCCGATGCTCGCCGGCAGGCCGAAACCCATCGTCCCCAAGCCCCCGGAGCTGACCCACTGACGGGGGAACGTGAACGTGTAGTACTGCGTCGCCCACATCTGGTGCTGGCCCACGTCGCTGACGACGACGGCCTCGTGCCGCGTGACGCGGTCGATCTCCTCGACGACGTACTGTGGCGCGAGGGTACCGTCGGCAGGGTCCTCGTAGTGCAGCGGGTACTCGTCCTGCCAACCCTTCAGCTTGGCTAGCCACGCCGACGTACGCTCCGGCGTCCACTCGAGGCCCTGAAGCTCCTTGACCAGCGCCGCGAGCACGTGCTTCGCGTCGCCGACGATCGGGATCAGCGGCGGGACGTTCTTCCCGATCTCGGCAGGGTCGATGTCGATGTGGATGACCTTGGCCTTCGGCGCGAAGGCGCTGAGCTTGCCCGTGACGCGATCGTCGAACCGCGCTCCGACGGCGATCAGCAGGTCGCACTCGTGCACCGCGTAGTTGGCGGTGACCGTACCGTGCATGCCGAGCATGCCGAGCGACAGCTCGTGCGTCTCGGGGAAGGCGCCCAGTCCCATGAGGGTCGTGGTCACCGGGATGCGGCGCAGCTCGGCGAGCTCCAGGAGCTCGGGAGCTGCGCCCGCCGAGATGACCCCTCCGCCGACGTACAGGACGGGACGCTCGGCGTCGTTGATCGCCCGCGCCGCGGCGCGGATCTGCTTGACGTGGCCCCTGGTGGTCGGGCGGTAGCCGGGGAGGTCCAGCGTCTCCACGCGCTTGTATGAGACCTCTGCCAGCGACGTCGTGACGGGGATGTCGATGAGGACGGGCCCGGGACGGCCGGTGCCGGCGATGTGGAAGGCCTCGTGGATCACCCGTGGCAGCTCGGCTGCATCCTGCAGCAGGTACGAGTGCTTGACGATCGGCAAAGTGATCCCCGTCGTGTCGGCCTCCTGGAAGGCGTCCGTCCCGATGAGGTCGCTCTTGACCTGACCGGTGAGGGCGACGATCGGGACCGAGTCGAGGTAGGCATTGGCGATGCCGGTGACGAGGTTCGTCGCCCCCGGGCCGCTCGTGGCGATGCAGACCCCGACCTTCCCCGTCGCCCGCGCATAGCCGTCGGCGGCGTGGGCCGCACCCTGCTCGTGACGGACGAGGATGTGCCTCAGGCTGGAGTCGAGCAGGGCGTCGTAGAACGGGATGACGACGCCACCCGGGTACCCGAAGATAACGTCGCATCCTTCGTCCTGCAGAGCCCGGACGATGGCCTCGGACCCTTTCATCTTGCTCTGTGGTGTCATCGCAGTGTGACTCCTCGGGTCATCGGAGCGATGCGCTCCGGTCGCGCCCCGGGTTGAAGGTCAGCGCAGGACCGCGCCCTTCTCTGCCCCGGAGACGAGCTTGACGTAGCGGGCGAGATACCCCGTTACGCCTGCGCGCGGCGTGACGGGCGGCTTCGCCGCCCTGCGCCGCGCGAGTTCCTCCTCGTCCACCTCGAGGGTCAGGCTGCGCGCCGGGATGTCGATTGCGATGACGTCGCCGTCTTCGACCAGGCCGACAGGACCGTCGGCTTGGGCCTCCGGAGCGACGTGGCCGATGGCGGCTCCGCGCGTCGCACCGCTGAAGCGGCCGTCGGTGATGAGGGCGACGTCCTTGTCGAGACCGCGCCCGACGATCGCCGATGTCGGGCTCAGCATCTCAGGCATGCCGGGCGCGCCCTTGGGCCCGCAGTTGCGGATGACGACGACGCTGCCCTTGCGGATCTGGTCACCCGAGATCGCCGCGAACGCCTCCACTTCGCTCTCAAAGACCTGGGCGGGGCCCCGATGCCGCAGCATCTCGTCAGCCACGGCGCCCTCCTTGACCACCGCACCCTTCGGGGCAAGGTTGCCGAAGAGCACGGCGAGTCCGCCGGTCGCATGGTAGGGCCGGTCCAAGGGACGGATGACGTCGTCGTCGAGCACCTGCGCCGCGGCAACGGCCTCGGCCTGCGTCGCCGCGGCGACCGTCTTCGTCGACCCGTCCATGAGGCCGGCGTCGATCAGGCGCTTCATCAGCGCCTGGATCCCGCCGGCGTGGTACAGGTCCTCGACGTGCAGGTCGTTCGCCGGCGCCAGCTTGCACAGGTGCGGCACCCGGGACGCCACCTCGTTGATGCGCTGCAGCGGGAAGTCGAGCCCGCCTTCGGTCGCGATGGCGGCGAGATGCAGGACCGTGTTGGTGCTGCACCCGAGGCTGGCGTCGAGGGCGAGGGCGTTGCCGATCGCCGCGTCGCTGACGATCTGGCGCGGTCTCAGGTCCTGCTCGAGCGCACGCATGACCGCCATACCGCTCTCCTTGGCGAGGCGCAGGCGCTCCGCATACACCGCCGGCACCGTGCCGTTGCCTGGCAGCGCCAGGCCGAGCACCTCGGCGAGGCAGTTCATCGAGTTGGCGGTGAACATGCCCGCGCACGAGCCGCAGGTCGGACAAGCCGCACACTCGAGGGCTTTGAGGCCCTCGTCGTCGAGATCGCCGGCCATGTGGCGGCCGACCGCCTCGAACGTCGTGTTGAGGTCGATGGCGCGACCACCCTGCCGGCCAGCGAGCATCGGCCCGCCGCCGACCATGACGGCCGGGATGTCGAGGCGCATCGCCGCCATGAGCATGCCCGGGACGATCTTGTCGCAACTCGGCACGAGGACGAGGGCGTCGAAGGCATGGCCCTTGGCCACGGCTTCGACGCCGTCCGCCACCAACTCCCGACTCGGCAGCGAGTAGAGCATGCCCTCGTGGTTCATCGCGATCCCGTCGCAGATGCCCGGCACGCCGAACTCGAACGGGGTGCCGCCGGCCATGCGCACGCCGGCCTTCACCGCCTCGGTGACCTGACGCAGATGCACGTGACCAGGGATCGCTTCGCTGAACGAGTCGGCGACGCCGACGAACGGACGTTCCATCTCGGCGTCACTCACGCCGAGGGCGCGCAGCAGCGCGCGGTGAGGGGCGCGCTCTGGCCCATGCTTGATCTCGTCGCTTCTCATGTGTGCGCCTTTCTGCGGACACGGCGGGCGTCGTGCCAGTCAACTCCGCCGTGACCCGGAAACCGTAATCATAGCCCAAGAGCACTGCCCCGGCCTCTTCCAGCCCACATGGGGAGCCCCGGTCACACCGACCGCCACAGGCCTCGTCACGCCGCATGTTCGACCTATACCCCCAAAGGGTATACGCGACAGGGTGATCGTCAGCTACCATATCAAGAGGACGTACGAACGATCTTTGCGAGACCATCGGGTACACCGCCGAGAGCCCTCCCATGGACTGCCGCCGATCGAAGGCCACCCTTCCGGCCCCGGTAGTCCGAGCGTTACCGATCGACTCTCCCGTGACACTGCATCCCACGCCGGAAGCGCAGCACGTGCAGGGCGCACTCGACGCCGCTCTGCGCGGCCCTGCGTCCCGCGCCGGAAGCGCAGCACGGTCGACGATCGATCCTCGGTGCTCGCCTCGGCGCCCGACATGTCCGACAACCACCACCGTCGACGAGCCAGTCGCTGGATCCATATGCACCTGGGTGCGTCCGGACGACCGTACGGTCGGCGACGACTGGCCGCGCACGGTACCCACCAAGGAGGAAGACAGTGACTGACGTCAAGACTCTGACCGACGCCAACTTCGACAACGAACTCGCCCATGCGAAGCTGCCGCTGCTCGTCGACTTCTGGGCCCCATGGTGCGGCCCTTGCCGCATAGTGGGGCCCACCATCGAGGAGATCGCAACCGAGCATGCCGACAAGGTCATTGTCGGAAAGGTGAACGTCGACGAGAACCCTGCCATGGCGAGCAGGTTCGGCGTCATGAGCATCCCCACGATCATCCTCTTCGAGGATGGCCAGCCAGCGAGGAAGGTGATCGGAGCGCGTCCCAAGGCCGACCTCGAGCGTGAACTCGGACTCGCCTGAGAGACACGACGGACGACCGATGCAGGCTTTCTCGGCGTCGATCGCATTCCAGCCCGCAGACAAATGCACAGGCGGGCGGCCTCTCCGGCCGCCCGCCTGTCTTTACATGTCGCCTCGGTGACGCTCGCTCAGCCGCCGCAGTGGCTTCGCTGCGAGAGCTGGTCGCGCTGACTAGCGGATAGCGTCGCGCCCACGCTCACCGGTGCGCGTGCGGATCGCATCGTCCACCGACGAGATGAAGATCTTGCCCTCCCCTATCTCGTGCATCTTCAGGGACTTTCTCACTTGTTCGACGACACGCTCGACATCATCTTCCACGACGACCATCTCGACCTTCATCTTGGGATGAAAGCGGTACATGCCGGGTTGCACGTCCTCACCGCGCGTGAAGCCCCTCTGCACACCGAAACCCTTGCACTCGATGACGGTCATGCCGCGCACGCCTTCGACGGCCAGGACCTGAGCCACCTCGTCGAGATTGTACGGCTGGATGATGCACTCGATCTTCTTCATGGAGCGCCTCCCTCTTCGATAGCCTCACTCCGGCTTCGCAAGACTACCACCCGTCACCGCGCGACTTCCTGACGCGGACGTGGCGTGCATGCGCAACGCCCGTCTCTTGCCATGGCGTTGTTCCTCAGACCACACCCTGGTCGATCATCGCGTCCGCGACCTTGAGGAAACCCGCGATATTCGCGCCCACGACATAGTCGCCTGGCGCCCCGAAGCGCTCGGCGGTCGCCAGACACGCCCTGTGGATGTTCTTCATGATCCCGCGCAGCTTGGCGTCGACCTCCTCGCGGCTCCAGGCCAGACGCATGCTGTTCTGCGCCATCTCAAGACCTGACGTGGCGACGCCGCCCGCGTTCACGGCCTTGCCGGGACCGAAGGGGATCCCGGCGGCACGGAAGACCTCGATCGCCTCGGGCGTACAGGGCATGTTCGCAGCTTCGACGATGTAGCGCAGTCCATTGGCGACGAGCGTCTTCGCACTCTCGCCGTCGAGTTCGTTCTGAGTGGCCGTGGGCACAGCGATATCGCAAGGAACGACCCAGGGCCGCTTACCCTCGACCCATTCGAGGCCGAACTCGTCGGCATAGTCCTTGGCCGGCCGACGCTGTTCGGTCCACAGAGGCTTGAGGAACTCCAGTTTCTCGCCCTTGATGCCGTCGGGGTCGTACACGTAGCCGTACTCGTCGCCGATCGTCACGACCTTCGCCCCGAACTCGTTCGCTTTCTCGATGAAGAACGTGCCCACGTTGCCGTATCCGGAGATGGCGATCGTCTTGCCCTCGAGGGTGTCGTTGTTGGCCATCAGGACTTCGGACAGGAAATACGCGGTCCCGTAGCCGGTCGCCTCAGGACGCATCAGCGAGCCGCCCCAGTTGATCCTCTTCCCGGTGAGGACGCCGGTGAACTTGTTGACCAGGCGCTTGTACTGGCCGAACAAGAACCCGATCTCGCGTCCGCCCACGCCGATGTCACCGGCCGGCACATCCGTGTCGGGGCCGATATGGCGGAAGAGCTCGGTCATGAAGCTCTGGCAGAAGCGCATGACCTCGTTGTCACTCTTGCCGCGCGGATCGAAGTCTGAACCGCCCTTCCCGCCACCCATGGGCAAGGTCGTCAACGCGTTCTTGAAGACCTGCTCGAAGGCCAGGAACTTCATGATCCCCAAGTTCACCGACGGCGCGAAGCGCAGCCCGCCTTTGTAGGGCCCGATCGCGCTGTTCATCTGCACACGGAACCCCCGGTTCACTTGGACCCGGCCGGCGTCGTCGACCCAGGGTACGCGGAACATGACGACGCGCTCGGGCTCGACCATGCGTTCAAGGATGCGCGCCTCCTGGTATTCCGGATGCAGCGCGAACACCGGAGCGAGGGACTCAGCGACCTCACGGACGGCCTGATGGAACTCGACTTCCCCGGGGTCCCTCTCCTTGACTTTCGCCACGACTGAGTCGATATAGTCGTCCACCTAGCGCTCCTCTGTCGGACTTGCCGATCGGCGCACGGCTCCGCCACGCACCAGCCTTTGGTGCCGCCGGTGAGCCTGGCCCGCCTCTTGCGGCCACAAGCATATCGACCTTGCAGTCGCATCGCGACAGCGGCCACAGGCCAAAGCCATGCATCAGCCGCCTCCCCCTTGGCCATTCTGGCGAGATGCACACGCTGCCCGAACCTCACCTGACCCACTCCGGTCCGCGTCACCATCGCGACGCCGCCCCAGGGTCGAAGAGTTGACGACTCCTGGAACGAAATGACCGTTCTGATCGTTCATCCGGCTGGGCCATGATGTACACATCGAGGCCAGGTATTGGACATGCGGCTGACAATGATTGACAACGACCTCCTGGCCCCCTATGTTTCGCGTCAAGAGGGTGCCAATGCCTATTGGGTCCTCTGTGCCCGCCCCGCCGAATCACCGCGCGAGTGCTTCCGCCTCCGCGTGCGCCCGCGCCCGGTACCGGCCTGCACCAGGAAGGAGTGACCGTATGGCTCTCAAGACCCCCCGGGAGTTCATCCAGACCATCGCCGACCTCGACCTCGAGATCTACATGTTCGGCGAGCGGGTGAAGGACTACGTCGACCACCCGATCATCCGCCCGAGCCTCAACTGCATGGCGATGACGTACGAGTTGGCCCAGTATCCCGAGTACGAGGACTTGATGCTGGCGACCAGCCACCTCACCGGTAAGAAAGTCAATCGCTTCACCCACATCCACCAGTCGACCGACGACCTGGTCAAGAAGGTCAAGATGCAACGCCTGCTGGGCCAAAAGACCGGCTCGTGCTTCCAGCGCTGCGTAGGGATGGACGCCCTGAACGCGGTGTGGTCGGTGACCTACGACTGCGACCAGGCCAAAGGCACCGACTACCACGAGCGCTTCACGAAGTACGTCCAGTACATCCAGGACAACGACCTCGTCGTCGACGGCGCGATGACCGATCCTAAGGGCGATCGCGGCAAGGCGCCGTCGCAGCAGGAAGACCCGGACATGTACGTCCACGTCGTCGAACGGCGCGACGACGGCATCGTCGTGCGCGGCGCCAAGGCGCACCAGACTGGAGCCTGCAACTCGCACGAGATCCTCGTCATGCCGACCGTCGCCATGCGCGCGGGCGACGAAGACTACGCCGTCTCTTTCAGCACGCCCGCCAACACGAAGGGGATCAGCTACATCTACGGACGACAGAGCTGCGACACGCGCAAGCTCGAGGGGAACGACCTCGACGTGGGCAACGCCCGCTTCGGCGGACAGGAGGCCCTGGTGGTCTTCGACGACGTCTTCATCCCCTGGGAGAGGGTCTACCTCTGCGGCGAGATCGAGTTCTCGGGAGCGTTGGTCGAGCGTTTCGCGGGCTACCATCGCCAGAGCTACGGCGGCTGCAAGGTCGGCGTCGGCGACGTCCTCATCGGCGCGGCTGCCTTGGCCGCCGACATGAACGGCGTCCCCAGGGCGAGCCACATCAAGGACAAGATCATCGAGATGACCCACCTCAACGAGACGCTCTTCTCGTGCGGCATCGCCTGCTCGTCCGAGGGGCACCGGACCCCGTCGGGCAACTACGAGATCGACTTGCTGCTCGCCAACGTCTGCAAGCAGAACATCACGCGGTTCCCCTACGAGATCGCCCGCCTTGCCGAAGACCTCGCCGGCGGACTCATGGTCACGATGCCGGCCGCCCAGGACCTGGCGAGCGAGAAGACCGGTCCCCTAATCGAGAAATACCTCGTCGGCGTGTGTGACACGCCCACCCTCGACCGCATGCGCGTGCTGCGCCTCATCGAGAACCTCACGTTGGGCACCGCCGCCGTCGGCTACCGCACCGAATCGATGCACGGCGCCGGCTCCCCCCAGGCACAGCGCATCATGATCGCCCGGCAGTCGAACCTCGACCACAAGAAGGAGCTCGCCAGGGCCCTCGCCCAGACGGGCAGGCCGTGGGAGAAGGCCAAGCTCACGAGGCCGGCGGCCGCCGCCAAGTGACCGAGAGTGTGCACATCCGGGCGCCGGCGGCTCCGCCGCCGGCGCCCGGCAACGGCCCGGTCACTCCAGACGGCGGCCGTCCGCCAACGACAGCGGCTTGCGCTCCGCGGATCATCTATTGCGGCGGGTGCAACCCCCAGATCGACCGTGCGGCGATCGCACGAGAGCTGAGATCGTCGCCGGGTTTCATGCGCCTCGGGGCGACCGTCTATCTCTCCGGCTGCCAGCGGTCGTGCGCGTCGGATCACCGGCTGACCACGGACGACCCGGATGAGGCGGTCGTCGCCGGCGCCTGCGTCGACGGCGTACCGACGACGCCCGACACGGTCTCCGCGACGATCATCGACAAGCTCAAGGAGTGATGGGATGGACTGGAAGTCCGACTACGCCAGCAAGGTCACGACAGCGGCCGAGGCGCTGAAGGTCGTCAAGTCGGGGGACCGCGTCGTGTTCGCCCACGCCTGTGGCGAGCCGCTCGACCTCGTCGACGCGCTCGTCGCCCGCGCTCCCGAGCTGGAGCACGTCGAGATAAACCATATGGTCGCCATGGGCAAGGGGGAGTACGCGCAGCCGGAGATGGCGCGCTCGTTCTTCCACAAGTCGCTCTTCGTCGGCGCCAGCACGCGGGAGGCGGTAAAGGACGGGCGCGGCGACTACATCCCCGTGTTCTTCAGCGAGATCCCCAAGCTGTTCTGCGAGGGCTACCTGCCCCCCGACGTGACCCTGATCCATGTCTCCCCACCCGACAAGCATGGCTTCTGTTCGTTCGGCGTCTCGGTCGACTACACCAAGCCCGCCGCCCAGGTCGCAAAGACGGTGGTCGCGCAGGTCAACCCGAACATGCCGCGCACCCATGGCGACGCGTTCATCCACGTGTCCGAGATCGACGTCGTCGTCGAGAGCGAGCAGCCGATCATCGAGCTGCAGCCGCCGAACATCGGCCCGGTCGAAGAGGCCATCGGCAGGAACATCGCGAGTCTGGTCGAGGACGGCTCCTGCCTGCAGCTCGGCATCGGCGGCATCCCCGACGCCGTGCTGCTCTTCCTCCACGAGAAGAACGACCTCGGCGTCCACAGCGAGATGTTCAGCGAGGGCGTCGTCGACCTCTACAACGAAGGCGTCATCACGAATCGCAACAAGGCCATCAACCGCGACAAGATGGTGGCCACCTTTCTCATGGGGACCCGCCGGCTCTACGACTTCGTCGACGACAACCCGGCCGTCAACATGTTCCCGGTCAACTACGTCAACGACCCTTACGTGATCGGACAGAACGACCGCGTCGTGGCGATCAACTCCGCGATCCAGGTCGACCTGATGGGCCAGGTCGTCGCCGACACTCTGGGGCCTGTGCAGTTCACCGGCATCGGCGGGCAGGTCGACTTCGTGCGCGGCGCCGCCCGCAGCCGCGACGGCAAGGCGATCATCGCCTTGCCGTCGACGGCCAAGAAGGGCGCCGTCTCGCGGATCGTCGCCACCCTCGACCGAGGCGCCGCGGTGACGACGATGCGCGCCGACGTCGACTGGGTCGTCACCGAACATGGCATCGCCCACTTGCGCGGCAAGGGTCTGCGCGACCGCGCCGAAGCGCTGCTCGCGATCGCCGACCCCGCGTTCCACGACCAGATCCGCGATGAGGCGGCCGCCGTCTACGGACCCGGCCGCCTTTCGCGCTGACCGCCAACCCCCTAGGAGGCATCATGGCTGACAGACCAGGTGGCGTACCGCGCACGACCGACGACACGGGCGGCGCCGGCGCCCGTGAGCGAGGCGAGCGAGGCATGGACACCCGAGTGCGCGTGCATCGCGCCCCGAAGACGCTCATCACCGGGAACGGCGCCGTCGCCAAGATCGGTGAAGAGGCGAAGAAGCTCGGCGCCAGCAAGGTCCTCATCATCACCGACCCGGGCGTCGCCTGCACCGGCTCGATCGCCCAAGTGGAGGAGCCCCTGCGCGGAGCCGGGCTCGAGACCGGCGTGTACGACAAGGCCGTACCCGAGCCGCCGATGAGCAGCGTGGACGACATCGTGAAGATGGCCGAGAACGGCAAGTTCGACTGCATCGTCGGCTTCGGCGGCGGCTCAGCGATCGACGTCGCCAAGATCGTCGCCGTCCTCGTCGACAGTAATGCCAAAGTCGAGGACTTCGTCGGCGTCGACAAGGTGCCGAAGAAGGGTCTGCCGATCATCGCTGTGCCGACCACCGCGGGCACCGGCTCGGAGGTCACCAACATCGCGATCTTTGCGAACGAGAAGCTGAACGTGAAGCAGGGCGTCGTCAGCGGTTTCCTCATCCCGAACATCGCGCTTGTCGACCCGGTGCTCACATGGAGCTGCCCGCCCAACGTCACCGCCGCGTCGGGCATGGACGCCCTCATCCACTGTATCGAGGCCTACATCTCGGTGAACGCGACCATGCACACCGACCCCCTGGCTTACGAAGGCATCAAGCTGATCTCGAAGAGCATCCGCACCGCCACCTACGACGGCAGCAACGCGTGGGCTCGCCACAACATGGCCATGGGCTCGCTGCTGGGTGGCATCGCCTTCGGCAACGCGGGCGTCGGCGCCGTGCATGCCCTGTCGTACCCGATCGGCGGCATGTTCCACGTGCCGCACGGCGTCGCCAACACGCTCATGCTGCCGTGGGTCATGGAGTACAACATGCTCTCGTGTCTGCCGTGGTTCCGCGAGATCGGTGAGGCGATGGGCGAGAACATGGAGGGGTTGAGCGACCGCGAGGCGGCCGACAAGACCATCGCCGCGTTCCGTCAGCTCGCCGTCGACCTCAACGTGCCGCAGTACCTGAGTGATGTCGACATCCCCGAGTCGGCGATCCCCGACCTCGTCGAGGGCGCCCTCACCCAGGGACGTCTATGGGCGAACAACCCCCGCAAGTTCACGGCCGAGGACATGGCGCAGGTGTACCGCAACATGGCCGTCCGTCCCGGCAGCAAGCCAGTCAAGGCCAAGAAGACGGGCGCCGCGAAGTAAGGCGCGCGAGGGCGGGGGCGCCGCGGGGCGGCCGCATGGCCGCCCCGCGGCGCCCCGTCACTTCTCAGCTCCCCGCCGTACGCTCACTCCGGGCCATGCCGTCACGAACCTGCGCACTGCGCGAGCGCGGCGGCGTGTCTACCCGGCCACGCAGACCATGCGGCGCGGCACGCTACGCCAGCCGCACCACCACTCGTTCGACGATCGCCGCAGCCTCCTCCACGTCGTCGTCGTCGAGGCCGAGATGAGCGACGAAGCGGAGCGTCCACACGCCCTCGTCCAGCGCCAGCAGCCCCTCGTCGGCGAACAGGGGCACCAAGTCGGCGGCCGTGCGCCCCGTCTCCCGCGTGCCCACGTACAGCATGTTCGTCTGGACTCTGGCGAGGTCGATGTCCAGTCCCGGTACCCGCGACAGCCGCTCGGCCATGCCTCTGATGCGGCGGTGGTCGTCGGCCAGCCGTTCGATATGGTGCTCGAGCGCGTACAGGCCGGCGGCGGCGATGATGCCGGCCTGCCGCATGCCGCCGCCGAACAACTTGCGCGCCCGCCGCGCCAGGGCGATGGTGGCCGCGTCGCCGGCCAGCACCGAGCCGACCGGCGCCCCGAGTCCTTTCGAGAGGCACACGCTGACCGTGTGGCACGGCGCCGCGATCTCGGCGATGGGCACTCCACTGGCGACGTGCGCGTTCCAGATGCGCGCCCCGTCCATGTGGAGCTTCAGGCCGTGCCTGTCGCAGAAGGCCCGCACCGCCCTGATGCCTTCGAGCGGGTAGACCACCCCGCCACAATGGTTGTGCGTGTCCTCCAGGCAGACCACGCGCGTAGGCGCGAAATGGACGTCGTCGTCGTGGTGCACGAGCCCTTCCATGGCCTCCGGGTCGAGTGTCCCGTCGGGCGAGTCGAAGCAGCGCAGTTGAAGCTGACTGAGGACCGCTGCGCCACCCTGCTCGTAGAACAGGATGTGCGCCTGAGAGTGCAGGAAGACCTCGTCACCGCGCTGCGTCAGGGCATGGAGGGCGATCTCGTTGCTCATCGTCCCCGAAGGGCAGTAGAGCGCCGCTTCCTTGTCCAGCAGACGCGCGACCTCTTCCTGCAGGCGGTTGACGGTGGGGTCGTCCTCGAACACATCGTCGCCGACCTCGGCCTCGGCCATGGTCCGGCGCATCTCCGGCCCCGGCTTCGTCACCGTATCGCTGCGCATGTCGATCACGCGCGCGCTGCGGTCATGGCTGCTCGTCACCATCGTTCTCCCTTCCCGCTCTTCGGACGCGGCGTCCCCCGTCACCGTCTTGGCCTGACAGCCTTCGGCGTTGCCCTGAGCGACGCGGGGCGTCCACGATCACGAGGGGACGCAGTCGCTCGCGCGGGCCTGGGGCGAGGCCCGCAGGGCCTCGCCCCAGGCCTTGAGGCTAGCACGCGCCTCCACGAGTGACCAGTCGCGCTCAAATGGAACGGCCCTGCTCCGCCGCCCGGCGGCAGCCGGCGCCCACGCCACCGCGGCGACACGCCGGCCGACGGTCTCAGGCGGGTCGCCCGCCGCTTGTAGGCCACTCGGTCTGACCAGCCGTCAGGTACGCATGGATGTCGCGCGCCGCCAACCGCGCCGCACCCATCGCCAGGATCACGGTCGCCGAACCGGTCACGATGTCGCCCCCCGCCCACACCCGCGGCAGGCTCGTGCGGCCCGCATCATCGAACGTGCGGATGTAACCCCGCTCACTCCGCTCCAGACCCTCGCAACCCGAGAACAGAGTCGGGTTCGGCCCGGCGCCCACGGCGACCAGCACGAGGTCGACGTTCAGCAGGTAGGCAGAGCCGGCGATGGGGATCGGCCGGGGCCTGCCGGAAGCGTCAGGTGCGCCCAGTTTCATGGTCACGCACTCGAGCTGGCGCACCCAGCCCTGCTCGTCGCCGACGTAGCGCACGGGACTGGTGAGATAACGGAACGTGACGCCCTCCTGCTCGGCGTGGACGATCTCCTCCGCACGCGCCGGCATCTCGCCCCTCGTGCGCCGGTAGACGACGGTCACGTCGCGACTGCCCATACGCAGCGCCGTACGCGCACAGTCCATGGCCACGTTGCCGCCGCCCACGACGGCGACGCTCGTGCCCTTCGGCGCAGGCGTGTCGTAGTCGGGGAACAAGTAGGCCTTCATCAGATTGACCCGTGTCAGGTACTCGTTCGCCGAGACGACGTTGCACAGGTTCTCGCCGGGAAGGCCGAGGAAGATCGGCAGCCCGGCCCCGGTCGCGAGATAGACAGCGTCGTAGCCTTCCGCGAACAGGTCGTCGAGTCCGTACAACTTGCCGATGACCGCATCGACCTCGAACCTCACGCCGAGATGACGGAGGTAGGAGACCTCGGCCTCGACGACCTCCTTGGGCAGGCGGAACTCGGGGATGCCGTACGCGAGCACGCCTCCTAGCTTGTGAAGCGCTTCGTAGACGGTGACACCGTGGCCGAGCTGTACGAGGTCGGCGGCGAGGGTCAGACCGGCGGGTCCGCTGCCCACGACAGCGACGCGTTTGCCTGTGTGCGGGGCACGGGGGGGGATGGCGACGGCATCGGTCCCGCGCTCGAAATCGGCGACGAACCGTTCGAGCGCCCCGATCGCCACGGAGCCCTCCTTCTTGCGTAGCGTGCAAAGCTCCTCGCACTGCTGGTCTTGCGGACAGACACGCCCACAGATAGCCGGCAGGGCGTTCCGCTTCTTGATCGTCCGCGCGGCGCCCACGAAGTCGCCCTCCTTGATCTGGGCGATGAACGCCGGGATGTCGACGTTCACCGGACAGCCCTCGACGCACTTGGGCTTCTTGCACGAGAGGCAGCGCGCGGCTTCGGCCACGGCGAGCCCGTGGTCGAACCCATACGTGACCTCGGCGAAGTCGCGCGCGCGCAGCACGGCATCGCGCTCGGGCATTCTGTGACGCGACTCGCGCTCCGCCGGCTTGGGCGTCGCCTCGCCCGAGAGCGCGCTCACACTGCCGGCCGTCACGCAGAACGCGCTCAGGCGCGCCTGGCGGACGCCGGCGACCAACACGCGCGCTCGAGGACCGCCACACGCCCGACAGCGTCGCTGGCCGTCGACGAGGGAGGCGCCGCAGTGAGGACAGAGCACGTCGTCCGGCGCCGTCTTTCCGCAGAGATGTACCGACCCGCTGCGCCGTCCGCCTTCGGCCGACGGCGCGAGGAACAGGTCGCCGGTCTCGTCGCCGTAGCGCACCGTGAGGTGAAGGGAGACGTCGCGTCCAGATGGGCCGAGGACGGTGAGCGCCTCGCGACAGCTCGGGCAGTACGCCGCCAGCCCGGCTCCGGTGACGACCGCCCCGTCGTGTTCGACCCGCTCGGCCATCCCCAGCTCACCCGCGCCGGACCGAGCTGAGCAGCGACATGCGCTCGTCCCGGCTGTACGTCGTGTTGCGGCGGATCAGCTCGTCGAAGTCCACCTTGTGCCCGTCGAAGTGGGGCCCGTCGACACAGGCGAACCTGGTCTCGCTGCCCACAGTGCAGCGGCAGCCCCCGCACATCCCCGTGCCGTCGATCATGATCGGGTTAAGGCTGACGATCGTCGGCAGATCGTACAGCTTGGTCATGTCACAGACCGCGCGCATCATCACGAGCGGCCCGACGGCGACGGCCAGGTCGAGGCGCTCGCCATGTTCGACAAGGCCACTCAGCGCATCCGTGACCACCCCGTGGACCCCGTAGCTGCCGTCGTCGGTCGTCGGGATCACCTCGTCGCACAGTTCGCGCATCTCGTCCTCGAGGATGAGCAGCGCCTTCTCGCGGGCGCCGATGATGCTGATGACGCGGTTGCCCGCCTCCTTGTAGCCGATGAGCAGATGGTGGAGGACGGCGATGCCCGACCCGCCACCGATACCCACGACCGTGCCGACGTTCTCGAACTCCATGACGGCGCCGAGCGGGCCGGCGAGGTCTTTGATGGCCTCGCCGACCGGCAGCGAGGCGAGAAGGGCCGTCGACTTCCCGACGACCTGGAAGATGATCTTGATCGTGCCGTTGACCGCATCGGCGTAGGCGACGGTCAAGGGGACGCGCTCGCCCGTCTCGTTGATCCTGATGATCACGAACTGCCCGGGCCTGATGCGCCGGGCGATGACCGGCGCCTCGATGGTCAACGAGATCATGTCCCGCTTGGTCAGCTCCTGACGATCGACGATCGAGTACACCCTGAGCCTCCCCGCGACCCTCGCGCCACCTGGTGACGGGCGTCTTGCTCGCCTACGATACACCTGCGCCTGCGCAGGTTTACAGGATGGCGACGCTACCGCAGAGACGGGTCCGGCGCCCTAGAGCGATCATCCCATCCCCGTTGCAGCGCCCGCGTACGTCCGGGGTATCGCTCCCAGGCCGGTCCGCGGATATCGTCGCAGTTCGAGGCAGCCCAGGAAGGAGCCGACCGCGAATCCCATCTAAGTCGTGATCTGGTTCGCCGTTTCGGCGTTCCTCGTGACCCGCGTCGCGATGTTGGTCGGGTTCGTAGCCCCGCCGGTGGTCATCGTCAGGACGATGCACCGCCAGCGGCAGTCGACGGCGTAGACCCCCTGCGCACGGTCATCCCGCCGCGCGCTTACGAGCCCGGCCACCGCAGCCCCGGTCGTCTCCGTCACCGCGCGGCGACGAGCGGCGGAAGACCGGCGGTATATACTCAGGCACATGGAGGCCACCGGACCGACGCTGCTGCGGCGAGCTTTGGCCGTCCTCCGGGCGAAGCAGTACCTCGTCTTCTACGCCATCCCCGTGTACGCGCTCGCCGTCGGCGCGTCGCTCCTGCTCTCGTGGCTGCGCGCCAGGGAGTCCGCAGTGGACGTCCTGAGCCGCGCGGCGGCGCCGTTCTACGACGCCGCCGCGCGGCCGGGCTTCTTCGCCGTGGCGATCGTCGTCGCCTACCTGGCCTTGTCCACCTGGTTCCGCGCCGGATACATCCGCTCGATCGTGGGGCGCTTCCGCCTTCGCCCGCAGAGCGGGACCCAGTTCTTCTCCCTGCTCGGCGTGTACGTCGTCACCGAGGCCGTGGCCGGGCTGAGCGCGTGGGCGCTGTCCGCATCCAGCAGCGCGACGGTGACGACCATCGTCGGCATCGTCCGCCTGGTCCTCGTCATCGTCCTCATGTACGCGGACTACGCCGTCGTCATCACCGGCGTCGATCCCGTGCGCGCCATCTTCCGCTCTTGGGCCTGCGTGCGGGCGAACGTCGCGCTCTCGCTCCTCGTCGCCGTTGCGTTCTCGCTCGTGGGGTCCGTCGCGAGCGCGGTCCTCTTCCTGCTGCTCGAAGGAGGCTGGCTGCAGGCCGCCCCCTTGCTCGTCATCTATGTCGTCGTCATGGGCGTCGTGTCGTTCGTGGTCGATGTCGTCCTCGTGGTCGCCTACTCGCACGCCGTAGAGACGGGGAGGTTGCCCCGTGCCCGCTGACCGCCCGCAAGAACGGCCGCAGTCGCCTCCCGCGCCGCCGAACGCCGTCGCGGAACGCCGCCTCGCTGTTCAGGTCGGCGTGCTCTTCGGCGTGGACGTGCGCCCGACCAGGGTCTTCGTGTGGCTCGGGCGCCGCCGGCCGGGCGACGAGGCCATCCTGCCGCTCGGCGGCGCCCCGGCGCTGCCCCGGCGACCGCTGGCCGAGAAGACGACGCACATCGGGCCCCTGGAGGTCACCTACGCGGGGAGCCCGGCGGTCACCGTCCCGTTCTCGGCCGGTCGCGCCGTGCGCCAGGCGCTGCGCGCCCGCCGCGCACGGCGCACGCCCTGAAGCGTTCCCCCGCCCGCGCCCCCGCGACCGCTCCGCTCGCGCGACCTTGGGACCGGGTCACTCCCACTCGATCGTGCTCGGCGGCTTGCTCGAGATGTCGTACACCACCCGGTTGACCTCGGGTACCTCGTTGATGATGCGCGAGGAGACCTTCTCGAGCAGGTCGTAGGGCAGGCGCGCCCAGTCGGCCGTCATGGCGTCGTCGCTCGTCACGGCGCGGATGGCGATGGGGTACGCGTAGGTACGCTCATCGCCCTGCACCCCGACGCTGCGGATCACGGGCAGGATGGCGAAGCACTGCCAGAGCTCGCGGTAGAGCCCGGCCTTCTTGACCTCGTCCTGCAGGATCGCGTCGGCGCGCTGAAGGATGTCGACACGCTCGGCCGTGATCTCGCCGATGATGCGGATGCCCAGCCCCGGGCCCGGGAAGGGCTGCCGCCACACGATGCGCTCCGGCAGCCCCAGCTCTTCGCCGATGGCGCGGACCTCGTCCTTGAACAGAAGGCGCAGCGGCTCGACGAGCTCGAAGCCCATCTTCTCGGGCAGGCCGCCGACGTTATGGTGGCTCTTGATCTTGGCGGCCTGCCGCGTCCCGCTCTCGATCACGTCGCTGTAGAGCGTGCCCTGGACGAGGAACCTGGCGTCGCTGTGCTTGCGCGCCTCCTCCTCGAAGCAGCGGATGAACTCCTCGCCGATGATCTTGCGCTTCTGCTCCGGGTCGGTGACCCCGACCAGCTTGTCGAGGAACCGCTGCTTGGCGTCGATCGCGACCAGCGGGATGCCGAGGTGTCGCGTGAACATCTCGATCACGTTCTCGGCCTCTTTCCAGCGCATCATCCCCTGGTCGACGAAGACGCAGGTGAGCCGCTCGCCGATGGCCTTGTGGACGAGCACGGCGGCGACCGTCGAATCGACGCCGCCCGAGAGGCCGAGGATCGCCTTGTCGGTCAGCCCCACCTGTTCGCGGATGCGACGCACCTGCTCTTCGATGATCGAAGCCGGAGTCCAGTTCGGCGTGCAGTCGCAGGCCTCGTAGAGGAAGTTCTTGAGGACGTCGATCCCGCGCGGCGTGTGCACGACCTCGGGGTGGAACTGGACGGCGTAGAACCCGCGCTCGCGGTCCTCCATGGCGGCGACGGGGGCGCGGTCGGTGGCCGCAAGGGTGCTGAACCCCTCGGGGGCGGCCGCGATCGCGTCGCCGTGACTCATCCAACACTGCTCCTCGCCGGCGAGGCCGTCGAGGAGCAGGCCGTTGCTCGTCACGCGCAGGGTCGTCTTGCCGAACTCGCGGACGCCCGTCTTCGCCACCGTCCCACCCAGTTGCAGAGCCATGAGCTGGGCGCCGTAGCAGATGCCGAGGATCGGGATGCCGAGGTCGTACAGACGGGGGTCGGGACGCGGCGCCCCGTCGACGTAGACGCTCATGGGGCCGCCGCTGAAGATCAGCCCCTTGGGCCTGCGGGCAGCGATCTCCTCGACGGGGAGGTCGTGCGGGACGAGCTCCGAGTAGACGCGGCACTCGCGCACCCGTCGGGCGATGAGCTGACCATACTGCGCCCCGAAGTCGAGGACGAGGACGGTGTCGAAGCCGCCGTCCTCTTCCGCAGGTGACGCCGCCGATCCGGGCTCAGCCCATTCCGACATCCTGCTCCCTCTGCAGCTTCTTGCCCTCGGTCATCAGGGCCGGCGCCACCATGACCTCAGCCTTCTGGAAGGCCTGCAAGGTCTCGTAGCCGCAGGTCGCCATCGAGGTCCTCAGCGCGCCGAACAGATTGAGCGTGCCGTCGTTCTCGTGGGCAGGGCCGACGAGGATCTCTTCGAGCGTCCCCTTGGTGCCGGCCTTGACGCGCGTCCCGCGCGGCAACTCGGGATGGAAGGTCGCCATGCCCCAGTGGTAGCCGCGGCCGGGGGCCTCCGCGGCGCTGGCCAGCGGCGAACCGATCATGACCGCGTCGGCGCCGAGGGCGACCGCCTTGGCGACGTCGCCGCCGGTGCGCATGCCGCCGTCAGCGATGACGTTGCAGTACTGGCCGGTCTCGAGCAGGTGCTGGATACGCGCGGCAGAGGCGTCGGCGATGGCCGTCGCCTGCGGCACACCGATGCCGAGCACGCCGCGCGTCGTGCAGGCGTGGCCCGGCCCGACGCCGACGAGCACGCCGACGGCGCCGGTGCGCATGAGGTGCAGGGTCGTCGCGTACGAGGCGACCCCGCCGACGATCACCGGGACCGGACAGTCGGCGATGAACTTCTTGAGGTCGAGCGACTCGGCCTTGCTCGACACGTGCTCGGCCGACACGACCGTGCCCTGGACGACGAGCACGTCGAGGCCGGCCTCGAGCGCGACCTTGTAGTACTCGGCGACACGCTGCGGCGTGAGCGAGGCGGCGGCGAGGACCCCGCCGTCCTTGATCTCCTCGACCCGACGGGCGACGAGCTCGGCCTTCACCGGCTCCCTGTAGATCTCCTGCATGGTGCGCGTGGCGGTCTCTTTGGGCAGCGAGGCGATACGCTCGAGCTGCTCGTCGGCGTCCTCGTAGCGTGTCCACAGACCCTCGAGGTTGAGGACGGCGAGGCCGCCGAGCCGCCCCATGGTGATCGCGAACGACGGACTGACGACGCCGTCCATGGCCGACGCGAGGCACGGGATACGCAGTGTGTGCGGCCCGAGCTTCCAGGTGATGTCGACGTCGTCGACGTCGCGCGTCCGCCGGCTGGGGACGATGGCGATGTCGTCGAAGCCGTACGCGCGCCGGCCCTTCTTGCCGCGCCCGATCTCTACGTCCATGCGGTCCTCCTCCGTGGGCCGAGTGCGAAGGTAAACAAAAGACCCGGGCACGGCCGTGCCGGGGTCTCGATGGCGTGTGATCTGCGTCGAGGGACGTCTGCGGCGTGTCGTCTCAAGTTCACCCGATGCTACCAGCGGTCCCAAGGGTGGGTCAACATGATGTCCGCCGTCACGTACTGGCGGCGCCGTCACGCGCAGAAAGGTGCCGGCGCAGGCCCTCTGGGCCAAGCCTCACGCCGGCGCGCCGCGCCGCCGGTCAATGCCGCGCGGCGCGCTCGAGCTCGACGACCTCCGTCGTCTCGAAGAGCCGCCGCGCCTGCTCGGCGTCGAGCAGGCCGGCGCCCGAGAACTGCGTGTTCGCGGCGCCGGCGGCGAGCGCGGCGCGCAGACAGTCCGGCAGGTCGCGCCGCGACACGCGCGCATCGAGGAAGCCGGCGAGGAAGGCGTCGCCGGAACCCACCGTGCTGACGATCGTCTCGAGCTCGGTGATCCGCGCCCGGTAGACATGCGAGCGTCGGCCGCGCGTGAACCGCGCCACGCAGCCGAGCGACGTCTTGATGACGACGTTGCGCGCCCCGAGGTCGCTGATGGCCGCGGTCGCGTCGACGACGTCCTGCTCGTCGTTGAACTCGTGACCGACGAGATCCTCGGCCTCACGCAAGTTCGGCGTGACCAGATGAGGACGGGCGCGGACGCCCAGCCGCAGGGGCTCGCCGTAGCTGTCGAGGACGAGGTAGCAGTGGGTGCGCCGCAGACGTTGCATGACGACGGCGTAGAAGTCGTCGGGCACCTTCCGCGGCAGCGAACCGGCCAGGACGACCACGGATGCGCCCTTGGCCAGATACTCGATCTTAGCCAGCAACCCGTCGAGCTCCTGAGAAGTGACGGCCGGTCCGTACTCGATGACCTCGGTCTGCGACATCGTCGTCGGGTCGATGACCACGGTCGAGGTCCTGGACTCGCCGGAGATGCGCACGATGTCGCTGAGGATGTCCTCGCGCGCCAGGCCCTCGACGATCTGCTGCCCGGCACGGCCGCCCACGAGACCAGTGACGACCACGGGTTGCCCCAGCGACTTGAGCGCCCGGGCGACGTTGATGCCCTTGCCGCCGGGCAGCGTGAGGCTGTCGCTGGCGCGATGTCGGAACCCCGTCTGGAAGTTCGGGACGGTGAGTGTCTTGTCGATGGCGGCGTTCGGTGTGACGGTGATGATCACGCAGCGGTCCCGTCGTCGACTCTGCATGATGAAGCCGGCGCCTCATGACCCCGCGCCGGCCCGTGTGCGGCCCAGATTATAGCACCGGGGGAAGCGGGGCAGGGCGGCACTGCGGCAGGGCGGCGGGCGAGAGGCCGCCTCGCCCGCCGGGCCGCCCGCCGCAGTGCCGCCCTGCCGCCCGCCTTGACACCTGGCTCACGGCGGGAGTACGTTTCGGGCGCGTCACACCATGGCGCCATCCTCGTTAGGTGAGGCTCCGGCACACATAGAGGCCGTTGCCCGGAAACGTCGAGAGACGCCGACGGGTAGGACAGGCACTACCGGCTCAAGGTTTTGCCCAAAACGGCTGAGGCTCCGCCCTCTACGGTGTGCTGTGCTAAAGCTTGTGGACGAGTGAGGATCGCCCAAGCCTGCGGCGCGCCCGGAGCCTTCCGCGAGGAAGGCTCGTGGTCGTTAATGGCGGCCGCACGACCTTCGGTCGTGCGGCCGCCACGCAGACGAAAGGAGGTGGGACGGTTGTTCTTCCTCAGCAAGCTGCTCGGCAGCAGAGTCAAGGACGTCGAAGACAAGACGGTCGGCAGGCTCTACGACATCGTCGTGACGACCCGACCAGTCTATCCGCGTGTCACGGCGCTGACGGTCAGACGCCGAGGCAAGCTCGTCCTCGCCTCCTGGGACGTCGTTTCGAGCTTCGAGGAGTCAGGCACCCTGCTGCGCGTCCCCGGCAACACGCTGACCGAGCGCGAGCTTGAGCCCGACGAGCGCCTGCTCGCCACGGCCTTCCTCGACAAGCAGCTCGTCGACACCGAGGGCCGCAAGGTCATCCGCGTCAACGACATCCAGCTCGTCCGTACGGGGGAGGACGTGCGCGTCGCCGCCGTCGACGTGTCGAGCAGCGCGATCCTGCGGCGCATCGGCCTCGGCCGCGTGAGCGAGCGTCTGAGCATGGGACGACAGAAGCCCCGCCCGCGCCTGATCGACTGGCGCCAGGTCGACCTCTCGCAGACCGACGAGAGCTGGGTCCGCCTCGCCGTGCCGCGCACCAAGCTCGAGCTCCTTCACCCCGCCGACATCGCCGACCTCGTCTACGAGCTCTCGCCTGACGAGCGCGCCGCTGTCCTCGACGCCCTCGACGATGAGGTCGCCGCCGACACCTTCGAGGAGATGCACCCGTCCTTCCAGGCGGCGCTGCTTGTCGACATGCCCGACGAGAAGGCCAGCGAACTCCTCGAGGAGATGTCGCCGGACGACGCCGCGGACCTCCTCGCCGCTCTGCCCGACGACCGTCGCGCCCATCTGCTCGCGCTGATGGAGAAGGACGACGCCGACGACATGCGCGAGCTCCTCAGCTATCCCGAGGACTCGGCCGGCGGCATCATGACCCCGGACTTCGCCTGGGTGAGACCGGACGCCACGGCGGCCGAGGCCCTCGAGAGCCTGCGGCGGCAGAACGAAGAGGTCGAGACCCTCTACTACATCTACGTACTCGACCGCTCCCGCAAGCTGCGCGGCGTCTTCTCGCTGCGCGAGCTGCTGATGACCCCGCCGGAGCGCAAGGTACGCGACTTCATGACCGGGAACCCGATCGCGGTCCGCACCGACGCGAGCCGCGAGGAGATCACCCAGCTCATCGCCAAGTACAACCTTCTCGCCCTGCCCGTCGTCGACGAGGACGGCCGGCTGCACGGCATCATCACCGTCGATGACGCCATCGATCTGGTGCTGCCGCCGGCATGGAAGAATCGCCTGCCGAGGATCTTCCGTTGAGGAGGCCTCGATGGCGCGGCAGCGCAGGCTAGACGCCCAAGTCGGGCCCCGCGTCGGGCGTTCGCGCCTGGCGATCATCTTCGCCACGGTAGGGCCCGGCCTCATCGCCGCCGCCGCCGACAACGACGCCGGGGGCATCACGACCTGGTCCGTGATCGGCGCGAGGTACGGGTACAGCCTGCTGTGGCTGCTGTTGGTGATCACGCCCATCCTCGCCGTCACCCAGGAGATGGGCGCCCGCATGGGGGTGGTCACGGGCAAAGGGCTCGCCGCGCTCATCCGCGAACGCTTCAGCCTGCGGGTCATGGCGTTCGCCATGCTCGCCCTGCTGGTCGCGAACTTCGGCACCACGGTCGCCGAGTTCTCCGGCGTCGCCGCGGCCTTCGGGCTGGCACATGTGCCGGCCTGGGCCGCGGTGCCGCCGGTCGCCGGCGGCGTGTGGCTTCTCATCACGCGCGGCTCGTACCGCCGGGTCGAACGTGTCTTCCTCTTCCTGACCACGATCTACGTCGCCTACATCGTCGCCGGGGTCATCGCCCGCCCTGACTGGCATGCCGTCCTTCGTGGCGCCTTCGTGCCGACGGCCAGCGCTTCCGGCCTCTGGCTTCTCACCGCGGTCGCCGCCATCGGGACGACGATCACCCCGTGGGGGCAGTTCTTCATCCAGGCCTACGTCGTGGACAAGCATGTCAGCCTCCGTGACTACAGGTACACGCGGATGGAGGTCTACACAGGGGCCGTCTTCACCGACGTCATCGACCTGTTCATCGTCGTCGCCTGCGCGGCGACGCTCTTCAGGCAAGGCATCGTCGTCGAGACGGCCCAGGACGCGGCCCGGGCGCTGGAACCGATCGCCGGTCAACTCGCCTACGTGCTCTTCGGCGTCGGCCTGCTCACCGTGTCGATCCTCGGCGCCGCCATCCTTCCGCTGACGACCGCCTATGCGATCTGTGAGGCGTTCGGCTTCGAGGCCGGGCTGGACCGGGAGATGTCCGAGGCCCCGGTGTTCCACGGCCTGCTGACTTTCTTCGTCCTCGTACCGGCCCTCGTCGCCATGATCCCCGGCCTGCCGCTCGTCAAGGTGATGATTCTCTCGCAGGACGTGAACGGAGTGCTGCTGCCGATCATCCTCATCTACGTCCTCAAGATCGTGAACGACCGCCAGGTGATGGGAGAACACGTGAACGGGCCGGCGTACAACGCGATCGCCTGGGCGTTCTCCCTCGTCCTGATCGCGATGAGCGTCCTCCTCCTCCTGGGGCCACTGGTGACATGAGGCCCCCGGAGGCGCGCCGAGGTCGCCGGCGACGCGCGGCAGACGGCGCCGTCAGGAACCGTCGACCCGCTCGTGCGAACGGGGCTCGATGTGCACCAGCACGTCGGAGTTGGGGATGCGGTCGCGGATGTCGGCGGCGATGTGCTCGGCCACGTCGTGCGCCTCCCCCACGCTGAGCGCCTCGTCGACCGTCACGTGGAGGTCGATGTGCCGGCGGCTGCCGGCCTGGCGGGCGCGCAGCTTGTGATAGCCGGCGATCATCGTGCCCCGGTGGTCGTTGACGACGGCGCGGATCGCCTCCAGGTCCTCGGCGTCCAGCGTCTCGTCGAGCAACACCCGCGTCGAGCCGACGACCAGCCTGTACCCCGTGCGCACGATCAGGGTGGCCACGGCGATGGCGGCGATGGGGTCGATCGACTCGATGCCGGTCAGTCGGACGGCGACCAGACCGCCGGCGACGCCGAACGAGGTGTAGACGTCCGTCAGGAGGTGGGCGGCATCGGCCTCGAGGGCGGCCGAGTGCGTCCGTCTCGCCACCGGGTAGAGGACCGCCTGCGACACCGCCAGGTTCGCGGCGCCGGACACGCCCATGACGGCGACGCCCAGCCAGACGTAGTCGATGGTCACGCCGTCGATGAGCTTGTGGACCGCTTCGACGATGATCACCGCCGCGGCGCCGATGATGAGCAGGGCCTCGATGGCGCCGGACACGTTCTCGACCTTCTCGTGGCCGTACTGGTGACGGGCGTCCGGCGGCTGCGCCGCCCGTCGCACCGCGGCGAATGCGATCAGCGCGGCGATGAGGTCGGAGCCGGAGTGGAGCGCCTCGGAGACGATCGCGATCGAGCCCGACATGAACCCGACCACGAGCTTGAAGGCGATGAGGACGGAGTTCGAGACGATGGAGACGGTCGCAGCGCGCGACTTGAGGCGGTGGTCGAGGACGTCGGCGTGCGGGTCGTGGTCAGGCCTCGCCGTGGCCAGCACGCTGTGGCGTGTGCTCCTCTCGTCCATCGAGCAGCCCCTCCCGTCGCAAACGTTCGAGGAGGGCCGTCCCGGCCAGCGCGCGGTGACTGGCCTGGTCCTTCTGCTCCTGAGGCCACTCGGCCACAGTGAGGTCTGACCCGTCCGGGACGAAGACGGGGTCGTACCCGAACCCGCCTTCACCGCGCGGCGCCTCGGCGATGGCGCCCCACCAGTATCCCGTGGCCTCGTATTCTTCCATCCGTGGGGTCACGGCGACAACCGTGCACACGAAGCGGGCACGGCGGGCGAGCGGACCGGCGAAGCCGGCGAGCTCGCCCAAGAGGCGTTCGTAGTTGGCCTTGTCGGCGCCGGGTCCGTCGACGCCCGCGTAGCGGGCGCTCGTGACGCCCGGCGCCCATCCCAGCGCCTCCACCTCGAGACCGGAGTCGTCGGCGAGGAAAAGCACGTCGTCGAGCGGCGTACCGACGGCGGCCGAGAGCGCCGGGTCGGCGGCGACGGCCGCGGCCAACGCGCGCGCCTTGGCGCGCGCGTTGGCCGCGAACGACTCCGTGCCCTCTGGCGGCAGCTCGACCCCCGGCGGCATGGCGATCACGGTGTGCGGCGCGAGGACGGCGCGGAACTCGGCCAGTTTGTGCCGGTTGCCGCTGGCGAGCACGAAGCGCATGCGATCGCCTCAGTCGAGCTCGGCGACGGCCGCCGCCTGGGCGGCCGCGATCGCGGCCGCCCCCGCGGCGGCCAGCCCGAGCATCTCGTCCAGCATCTCACGCGGGAACGGCTCGCCCTCGGCCGTCGCCTGGACCTCGACGAGACGACCGTCGCCGGTGACGACCACGTTGGTGTCGACCTCGGCCGCCGCGTCCTCCTCGTAGTCGAGGTCGAGGAGCAGGCGCCCGTCCACGTAGCCCACCGACACGGCCGCGACCGAGTCGAAGAGCGGCAGTTGGGCGAGACCGTTCATCTGCTGCAGCGTGCGCAGAGCCTCATGCACAGCTACGTAGGCGCCGCTGATGCTCGCCGTGCGCGTCCCGCCGTCGGCCTGCAGGACGTCGCAGTCGACGGCGATGGTGCGTTCGCCGATGATGCCGAAGTCGACGACGGCGCGCAGGCTGCGCCCGATGAGGCGCTGGATCTCCATCGTGCGCCCCGACTGGCGGCCGCGGACGGCCTCGCGCGGCGTGCGCGTCGGCGTCGCCCCGGGGAGCATGCTGTACTCGGCGGTCAGCCAGCCGCGTCCGGAACCCCGGAGCCAGGCGGGAACCCCGTTCACGAGCGATGCGGTGCAGAGCACGTGCGTGTCGCCGAGCTCGATGCGCGCTGAGCCGGCGGCGAACTTCGCCACGCCTGGCGTGATGCTCAGCGGCCTGAGCTCGTCGGCTTTGCGTCCGGTCCTCACTCGCTCCTCCTCGCGTCGTCCCCGCCGCGGAACGCCGTCGGCGGGCCGCCACCCGGCAGGCCGTGACGGCCGCTGTGACGGCGCAGCGCCGCGAGCAACGCGGCGCCGCCCGTGAACAGTACCACGGCCTCGCCGAGACCCACGAACGCGACCGCATACCAGAAGGACACGCTGGTGAGGAGCCAGAGCTCGAAGCCGACCCCGATGCCGTTGACGACGATTGGCGCGAGCAGCGCCGGCCAGTGCGGCCCGAGGCGCCACATCACGAAGGTCGCGACGCCCGTCAGGGCAGCCCCGAAGGGGACGTCGAGCACGGCGATCGGGCTGGCGACGTTGGCTATGGCCGTACCCACCGAGAGGCCGACGATCGCCGCCGGGTCGAAGCAGGCGAACACGGTGAGCGCTTCGCTCACCCGGAACTGGACCGGCCCGTAGGCGACGGCGTTCAACCCCGGAGCGAGCGTGAGGGCAGTATAGGCGGCGGCGTAGAGAGCGGCGCGGGCCAGGGAGCGGGCGCTCACGGCGATGCAGCGGCCAGCTCGTCGAGGCTCACGCCGACGACCTCGTCGAGCGGCATCTGCAGGAAGCGCGCCCCGACGGCGCGGAAGGCCTCGACGTCGCCGGTGCAGTAGAAGCGATAGTCGCCCTCGCGGTCGTCACGACGGGCGAGGCCCTGGCGTTCGAGGACCGTCTCGACCTCGCGCGCCACCTCCGCCGCCGGGTTCACCAGGGTGACGTTCCGGCCCAACTGGCGCTGCAGCAGAGCGGCGACGAGCGGGTAGTGCGTGCAACCCATGATCACGACGTCGGGGCGCTTCTGCCTGAGCGGCGCGACGAACGAGCGCACGGCGTCGGCGACCTCCCGGCTGCCGACGTCCCCCTCCTGGATGAACTCCGCGAGGCCGGGACACGCCTGCTGGTAGATGTCGGCGCCCGCGTCGAGACCGTGAATGGCGCGCACGTAGCTCCCGCTGGCGACCGTCGCCTCGGTGGCCATGACGCCGATACGGCGGTAGCGCGAAGTCTGGACGGCGGCGCGCGCCCCGGGCATGACGACGCCGACGATCGGCGTCGCGAGACGTTCCTGCAGGTGCGACAGGGCGGCTGCGGTCGCCGAGTAGCAGGCGACGACGATGAGCTTCACCCCGGTCCTCTCGAGAAAGCCGGCGATCTGGTCGGCGAAGAGCTCGAGCTCGGCCCGGCTGCGCGGCCCGTATGGGAAGCGCGCCGTGTCGCCGAAGTAGACGAAGTCCTCGGAGGGCATGGCGACGAGGCACTCGTGCAGCACGGTGAGCCCGCCGATGCCCGAGTCGAACATGCCGATCGGCAGGTCGATTGGGTCGCGGATGTCGGGGCGCTCCTGGGCCATGGTCACGACGCCGGTGCGGCGTCCCGCAAGTATAGCGGCCCGGCCGGGCCGGCTACGCCCGCCGGCCTCCGCCCTACGCCGGCCGCCGGCCTCCCCGCTCCCCGCTCGCGACCCAGACCCCGGCGACGACGACGGCCGCGGCGACCGCCTGCCCGATTGTGAAGCGCTCGCCGAGCAGGGCGTACGCCGCCGCCACGCCCACCACGGGGATGAGGTTGACGAACACCGCGACGAGGCTCGCCTCGAGGAAGCGGAAGGCGTAGTTGAGCAGCAGGTAGGCGAGCACCGAGCTGAAGACGCTGAGGTAGGCGACGCCGAGGCAGGCGCTGCTGGTCGGCGTGCGCACGCCGACCAGCAGCGCCTCGACCACGGCGATCGGCAGCATGAATAGCGCCCCGAACAGGTTCTGGAACGCGGTCACGTAGAGCGCGGAGCGCGTCTGCAGCAGGTCCCGTGCCATGAGGTTGTACACGGCCCCGGTCACGGCGGCGCCGAGCACCAGCAGGTCGCCGACGATGCTGCCGCCGCCCTCCTCCCCGCCCAGAAGCACGAGGCCGGCGACACCGGCGAACGACAGCAGGATCCCGGTCCACCGGCGCCGGCCGGCACGTTCGCCGAGGAACACCGCCCCGAGGACGGCGACGAAGATCGGGATGGTGGCGACGATGAGCGACGCGTTCGAGGCGCTCGTGCGCGCCACGCCGTTCGTCTCGAAGGCGAAGTAGAGCGTGAGCGAGACGAAGCCCAGCAGGGCGAGGCGCGCGAGCTCCTGCCGCGTCACGTGTTCGCGCCGCGGCTGGAGACGCCACGCCACCCACAGCACGGCTCCCGCGATGCTGAAGCGCAGCAACGCCACGAGCATGGGCTGAAAGCCGCGCAACGCATACTTCACGGCGACGAACGACAGGCCGAAGGCCGCAGTCATGCCCAGGGCGGCGACGTAGGCGGAGGAGGGCGGGCGCTGGTCCACGACCGGTAGTCTATCGACCGGGGGGTCAGGCAGGGTGAGGATCTTCCGGGGACATGCCAGGGTCGAGACGACGACGGCGTCGGCTGATCATGCGATTTGCAGGCATTTGGTGCCCCCGGCAGGATTCGAACCTGCGACCTCGCGCTCCGGAGGCGCGCGCTCTGATCCCCTGAGCTACGAGGGCACTGAGGGGCTGCGATTGTAGCACGGGCGGCCCCGGACCGCCGCGGCCGGGACCGGAGGTCCGGCCCGCGGTCGGAGGGCCGCCCGTGCCGCACGACACAGTCGGCGGACGCAGGGCCGCGCTACGCGAGGCGGCCCAGGGCCGTGGCCAGCTCGACGTCGCGCTCCGTCACACCTCCGGCGCTGTGGGTCACGAGGCGCAGCGTCACCTTGTTGGTGCGGATGTCGATGTCCGGATGATGCTGCAGCGACTCGGCCACGTCGGCGAGCTCCTCGACGAAGTCGACGGCCCGGGCGAAGTCGGCGAGGCGGAAGGTCCGGGTGAGGGCCCCGTCCTCGAAGGCCCACCCCTCGAGGTCGGCGAGGGCCGCCTCGATCTGGTCCTGCGACAGTACGTCCATGAGCGCCTCCGTGTGACGATGATACTGTGGCGGCGGGCCGTGACCCGCGGCCCGCCGAACCGGCGTTCCTCCCGATGGCTACTCTTCCCCGCGACCGCGAAGGGCACGCTCGACGTCACGCTGAGCGTCGCGTTTCGCCATGTCGGCGCGCTTGTCGTAGAGCTTCTTTCCACGGGCGAGGCCGATCTCGACCTTGGCGCGTCCGTCCTTGAAGTAGAGCTTCGTCGGGACGATGGTGTAGCCGCGCTCGTTCACCTTGCCGGCGATGCGGTCGATCTCCTGCGCGTGAAGAAGGAGCTTGCGCGGCCGCAAGGGCTCATGGTTCCAGACGTTGCCCTGCGCGTAGGGACCGATGTGCATGCCGAGCAGGTAGAGCTCGCCGCCGCGGATCTCGGCGTAGCTGTCGCGCAGGTTCACGCGCCCCTCGCGCAACGACTTGACCTCGGTGCCGACCAGCACGAGGCCGGCCTCGAAGGTCTCGTCGATGAAGTAGTCGTGGTGCGCCTTGCGGTTGTTGGCGACCACCTTGATGCCGGTCTCGCGCGCCATGCCGATAGCGTACCCCATCGCTCGAGAGGGAAAGCGGGGCAGGACACGTGAAGCAGGACCGGCGCTCACCGAGCGAAGAGGAGGACGGGATGACGACCGGGAGGCGACGCCAACACGCGTCGCAGAGCGGGCACTGCCCGCAGACGCTGCCGGCCGTTCAGGGGCGACGGTGGTGGTGCCGGCGGTCAGGCGCCGGGCGCCGCGGCGTGCGGGCGCCGCCTCGGCGGCGCTTCGCCGCGCGGCCCGGCGCCCGGACCGGCCGCTGCGCCTCCTCGAGCACCGGGACGAGGTCGACGCGGCCGCGTACGCGGTCGAGGCGCTCGACCCGGACGGCGATCCCGTCGCCGAGCCGGAACCGGCGGCCGCTGGCGTCGCCGACGGCCGCCGTCTCGTGCTCACTGAGCGAGAAGCGCTCACCGCCGAGGCTCCGCATCGGCAGGTAGCCCTCGTGCACCTCGGCGAAGCGCACGAACAAGCCGCCGGGCACCAGCCCGGTGATCTCGCCAGGGAAGGCCGTCTGCCAGCCCAGCTCGCGAAGACGGCGGTCGAGCAGGAAGGTGAGGGCGATGTCGTCGCCGTCCGTCTCGAGGCGCGCGAAGGCGCGTTCGGCGACGGAGCAGTCCTCGGCGATCGCCGCCAGCTCCTCATCGCCCGGCGTACCCGGCCCCTCGCCCAGCTCCTTGAGCAGGGCGCGATGGACGACGAGGTCGGGGTAGCGGCGGATCGGCGAGGTGAAGTGCAGGTATCCGGGGCTCGCGAGGCCGAAGTGGCCGCGGTTCTGGGGCGCGTACACGGCCTGCTTGAGCGAGCGCAGGAGCAGGGTCGGCCAGGCCAGCCGGCCGCGGCCCTCGCGCGCGCTGGTGGCGGCGATCGCCGCCGCGGCGCGCGCGTACACGCGGCTCAACTGGCCCCCGTCCAGCGCACCCTCCGGCAGCGCCGGCGCCGGGACGCCGAGCTCCTCGAGCTGGGCGAGGAACTCGCTCGCGCTCTGCACGTCGGGGGGCTCGTGCACGCGGTAGACCGCCGGCGCCCGGCGCTTGAGGAGGAACTCCGCGACCGCCTCGTTGGCGGCGAGCATGAACTCCTCGACGAGGGCGTGCGCGGCGGTCTCGGGTCGGGCCACGGCGCCAGTCAGCCGCCCGGCCTCGTCGAACTCGTACTCGGGCTCGAACGAGCCCAGGCGAAGGGCCCCGCGGGCGAAGCGCCTGCGGCGCAGGGTCCCGGCGAGCTCGGCCGCCAGGCGAAGCTGTTCCAGGAGGGCGACGTCGGCTTCGGTCGTCGCGTCGGGGACCGCGGCCGGCGGGCGCCGCGGCCCAGGGCTCGTGTCCGGAACGGCGGCCGGCGGGCGTCCGGCTTCCGCAGGCGACGCTGCCGCGGGACGCAGCGGCGCGGCGACCGGCGGATGCGCAAGTGCCGCGGCGCCCGCCGGCGTTGCGCCCCCTGCCGCGGCTCCCGCCGGCCTCGCGCCCCCGGCAGCGCCGCCGACCGCCACAGCCGCTGCCGTACCGCCGGTCGCGACGCTGCCCCCGCCGACCTCAAGACCCGCGCTCACCCCCTGAGCCTCGAGGATCGTGTCGACAAACCCGTACGTGAGGCGATGGTCGCTGCTGACCAGCGAGCGGTAGAACCGCACACCCGTACGCCGACCTGCGGCGTCGAAGGCGAACTCGACCGTCAGGCACTTGCGCGGGATGCGCGGGCGCAGACTGCAGAGATCCGCTGAGAGGGCCGGCGGCAGCATCGGCTCGGCCCACAAGGGCAGATAGAGGCTCGAGGTGCGCTGCCGCGCCTCGCGGTCGATCGCGCCGTCGCGATCGACGAAGTACGAGACGTCGGCGATATGGACGTGGGCGCGGTAGCCGTCACCCTCACGGGCGACCGAGATCGCGTCGTCGAAGTCGCGTGCCGTGTCGGGGTCGATGGTGAAGGTCGGGAGCTCGGTGAGGTCGCGGCGGGCGCGGTCGCGGCGCGCGCCGCGCGCCGC
>ENA-UOWE01001119-UOWE01001119.1-activated-sludge-metagenome-genome-assembly--contig:-NODE-1119-length-34663-cov-7.403346_pt1 | contig 34663 bp, 24 predicted proteins | sample MGYA00249841_ERZ761562 | MGnify/ENA primary metagenome ERZ761562 (study PRJEB28883, sample SAMN05720200) | activated sludge metagenome | isolation source: Anaerobic digester | place: Japan...
TTTCTGCTGCCACATAATAATTTGTAGTAGCGCTAATCAACGGTGTGGTAAACGAAGAACCCGTTCCTACAAGGTTACCTCCGGTTGGAGCATCGTACCAGTTGATGGTTGAACCGGCTGTTGCTGTTGCTTCTAATGTTGCCTGACCGGCACCACACACTGAACCCGGCGTTGTGGTTAGTATTTTATTTGCTAAATCAACAAAAACAGGAGTCGAAATAACCGAAACCGGTCCATTTGCACACGTAACTTCACATTCAAAATAGGTTGGTTCTGTTATGGCATATCCGCTTACTGTTGAACTTGTAGCTGATGGCATATTGGTATAGGTTGTTCCATCGGTCGATTTTTTCCACTGATACGTAATACCGGTTCCGGGAACAACATTTTGTAAACTCAAATTAATGGTTTCGTTTAAGCAAACCGAAGTATTACTTGCAATAGTATTACCTGGAACAGGAACACCACAGGTAAAATTAGGAATACCATTAAATTCATCAGCGCCTATATCAGTAGCAGAACCTGTTCCGGTATAACCGGTGCTTCCATAACGAACATTGTTGTCAATATCGTTTTCTATTCCGGTAATGGCAATACCACCACTTTCTAACCCGGTAGCAACAGTTGTTTGCATGTGTAAATCATACGGGTTTACAGAAACATTTACAAACGGAGGCATTTTGCTTAATGAACCGTTTTCTCTCGGGGCAACTGCCGTTTGCATATCTGCTAAGGTTTGATAGCTATTGGTGCCATCATAGTAAACTAAATTCGTTGCAGAGGGTGTGCCTGCATAAAAACAGTTATTACTGCTTTGTCCATCGTATTTACTTAAAGCAACTTCAGCTCTTCTGAAGGCAACGGTTAAACCGGCTCCATTGGGTGTACTGGTATTAACCAAAATATTGTTGTTTAATTTAAGATTTGCAGGTGTTGTAGATGCATACAAAGCACATGTTGAAAAAGCGGTACCCGTTGAGGTTGCATTTAAATATACGGTATTGTAATATAGATTAACATTGGTTCCTCCTAAAGCAGCAATACCGGCAATAACAGGAGTAGTAGTATTGGTTGCAGCAGGAGTGTTTAATTCTGAAACAAAGTTATTGTATGCCGTTACCGTTGTTCCGGCAGAAATAGAAATTCCTGCTACCGTAGAGGTTGCAGCACCGGCAGTTAAGTTATAAATACGATTAGAATATACATTAGAAATAGCACCCGTACCACTAGCTGAGGCTACAACACCGGTTACATTACCTGCTGTAGCTGATAATGTATAGATTTGATTATTAAAAACATTGGCTAAGCTTGTACTGCTTCCTCCTGTTGTAATACCAGTAATATTCACTCCATTTGTTATATTTTTAATTGTATTTCCAAAAACATGATGAACACCGTAATTCAAATATACGGCTTTTATAGCACTGGTTCCACCGGTTACATTTTGTATAGTATTATTAGAAATCGTTTTTACCGGAGCTCCGCCATCGTTGTCATAAATACCATAAAAAGCCGTTGCACCGGTTAAGGTAATGTTTTCAATGGTATTGTTCGAAATATTTTTTACTACAGAACTTGTCGAAGAAGAAGCACTATAATACCCATAAACCGTACCACCGGCTTCCGATTTGTTCAATTGAATGTAATTATTTTGAACGGACTGAGATCCATTTGGCGGAACAGTGTTACCACCATGAATCACATACACTGTACCTGTAGTAGTATTAGGTGTTAAATAAAATAAATTACCGTTTATATATTGATTCAACGATGTTCCCTGGTGATAAATACCATAAACATTATATGTTGTTTCAACACTTGCATTTAAGTTGTTAATGGTATTACCATTTACATTCGTTGTAAATTGGGCATTTAAATTATCCAGGTGTATGCCATATATGGCAGATGTTGTTCCATTGGTAATGGTAATGTTATTGAAATTAAAACTATTGGTATAATTTCCGGTAGTTGGCAATGTACCTGATGCATAACAATAAATACCTCTTAGTGTTCCGTTAGTTGAGGTACCGTTACTAACAAGTGTGTTTGAATTAATTGTTACGTTTAAAATATTATAAGCAACAATCCCATTTACGCTCAATGTAAGAGAAATATAACTAGAAAAAGAACTTGTTCTACCAAATGTAATATTATTTCCTGTAACTTCTACATTTGTAGCCATGTATGCAGCAGTAGTTGAACCAACCAACACAACTCCCAGATTAACGCTCGAAATGGTATTGTTTAATACTCGCAAGTAACTGAATGCCCCATCAGGAGAAGTAATTTCGTTGAGACTTGTCATACTGGTTGCATTATGACGACTGTTTGCATAAACCCCCATCGCATTTTGATAAGCTGCACCTAATGTAATGGTGTTATTTTGAATGGTACAATGCTGAGGACCATCGGTAGAAGAGGTGTAAAACAAAGCAACACCGAACTCAGTCATGTTGTTAGAAGCTGCTGTGGTTGTTGTATTGGCAGCATTTTCTTGCATTACAAAACCGTCAATGGTAATATAATCACCACCAATAATTTTAAAGAAGGCATCGTTCAATACACCACCTGTTAAAGAATTTGAAGAGGTAATCGTGTTTGCATTGCCTTTAATAAGAATGGGGCTGTTTGGGTTTCCGGATGCTGTAATTTCATAACCGCCGGCCGGAGCTGTTTCGGGATTGCCTGCCGTAAGTTCAATGGTTACACCACCGGGTCCTACGCCATGAGTGTTTAAATCGGTTATGGCAGCCGCAAGGGTTGCATAATCGCCGGGAATCAGTTTGGTTCCCGTTAGTTGCCCAAAGGTAAAAGCTACCCACAGCAACATGATGGTTGTAAAAAATAAACGTTTCATATAAATTAAGGTTTAGTTAAAATTACAATATTGCAAGACAGCAAAGATAAAACAATTTTTAATACAAAAAAATGAAATAAAACACAATCGTGTGTGCCTTACTGGATTCGAACCAGTGACCCCTACCCTGTCAAGGTAATGCTCTAAACCAGCTGAGCTAAAGGCACAAAAAATCAACAAACAATATTGATTATTTTCCCGGGAATAGCAATAATTTTTTTAGGTGTTTTGCCTTCTAGCCACTTTTGAGAACGTTCGTCGGCCAGGACTGCTTTTTCCAATTCTTCGGGGGTAGCTTGAATGGCCCATTCCATCTGAAAACGCATTTTTCCGTTAAATGATACCGGATATAAGCGGACATTATCTTGAGTCAATGCTTCGTCGTATTGCGGGAAGGGGGCATTGGCTATGCTTTCGCCATGTCCGGCCATAGCCCAAAGTTCTTCGCATATATGCGGAGCAAACGGCGACAGACAAACCAACATCGGCTCTAAAATAGCTTTCTTGGAGCATTTAAGGTCAGTCATTTCGTTTACAAATATCATAAAAGCACTAACCGTTGTATTGAAAGAAAATTGATGAATGTCTTGTTTTATTTTTTTAATCAATTTGTGCAGCAATTTCAACTCTTGTTTGGCAGGAGCATCGTCCGTCATGCGGAATACGCCGTTTTCGTCGAAAAACAACCTCCATGTTTTTTTCAAAAAGCGATGGACTCCCTCTATTCCGTTCGTATCCCATGGTTTTGATTGTTCCAGCGGTCCTAAAAACATTTCGTACATACGAAGTGTGTCGGCTCCGTAATGCTGAACGATATCATCGGGATTTACAACGTTATACATCGATTTCGACATTTTTTCGATGGCCCATCCGCATATGTATTTACCGTCTTCAAGCTCAAACGTTGCATCTGCAAACTCGGGTCGCCACTTTTTAAAGGCTTCTATATCGAGCACATCGTTTTTTACAAGGTTTACATCAACATGTATTTCTTGTGTTTGATATTTATTTTTTAATCCTTTTGAGACAAATGTATTGGTTCCTTGAATTCGATAAACAAAATTGCTGCGTCCCTGTATCATTCCTTGGTTTACCAATTTCTGGAACGGTTCTTCAATGGGAGATACGCCAATATCAAATAAAAATTTACACCAAAAACGTGCATAAATCAAATGTCCGGTTGCATGCTCCGTTCCTCCTATATACAAATCGACATTTTTCCAATAATTGACTGCTTCTTGCGAAAAATATTCCTGTTGGTTATGTGCATCCATATAGCGGAAATAATAACCGCTGGAGCCGGCAAAACCCGGCATAGTGCTAGTTTCAAGAGGATATCCCTCTTCTGTTTGCCATTTTTTGGCTCTTGCCAACGGAGGCTGTCCATCAGATGTAGGTAAAAAACTGTCGATTTCGGGCAGTTCTAATGGCAATTTCGATTCGTCAAGAGTATATGGAACTTCATCTTTGTAGTACACAGGAAAAGGCTCACCCCAGTAACGTTGACGGCTAAATATTGCATCACGCAAACGATAATTAACCTGATACTTTCCAATACGGCGATCCTCTATTTCCTTTATCATTCTCTTAATGGCTTCTTTTACTTCCAGGCCCGTAATAAAACCTGAATTGATGCAAACACCCTCTTTTGAATCGTACGATTCGGTCCACGTAGCTGTATCGGGATTAATTTCTACATTGGGATTGCTAATAACTTGTATAATGGGCAAATTGAAATGCCTTGCAAAATTGAAATCGCGGGAGTCGTGTGCCGGCACGGCCATAATAGCACCGGTTCCGTAACCAATCAACACATAGTCGCTAATCCAAATAGGTATTTCCTGACCTGTAAACGGATGAATGGCATAAGCACCCGTAAAACAACCGCTCACCCTGTTTACTTCCGTCATGCGATCGCGTTCGGTTCGCTTTTTTGTTTCTTCAATATACTTCAATACTTCTTCTTTATGATCATCGGAAGTAATGGTTAAAACCCATTCGTGTTCGGGAGCAAGCACCATAAACGTACACCCAAAAATAGTATCGGGTCGGGTGGTAAAAATGCGAAGCGATTCTTCTTGATTTTTAATTTTAAATAAAACTTCTGCTCCTTCGGACTTCCCAATCCAGTTTCGTTGCATTTCTTTTAACGACTCCGACCAGTCAATCATGTCCAATCCGGTTAATAATCGTTCGGCGTAAGCACTTACTCTCAAAAACCATTGTTTCATTTTGCGTTGCTCAACCGGATGACCACCGCGAACCGATAGCCCTTCTTTTACTTCATCATTAGCCAATACCGTTCCTAATGCAGGACACCAGTTTACAAACGTTTCGTCCAAGTAAGCCAACCTATATTTAAGCAAAATTTGCTGTTGTTGTTTTTCGCTCATTTGTAGCCATTGCTCAGCATTAAATTCCACCTCACAATGATGTGCTGCCGGAATATCTTTATTCCCTTTTTTTTCGAAAATAGCAACCAATTCGCTAATAGGAAGAGCCTTGTTTCGTTCTGTATTGTACCAATGATGGAATAACTTAATAAACGTCCATTGTGTCCATTTATAATATTCCGGATCGGATGTTCTTACTTCTCTATTCCAGTCGTATGCAAAGCCCAGCAAACGCAATTGCTGTTTGTATCGTTGAATATTTGTTTCTGTAGTAACAGCCGGGTGTTGACCTGTTTGAATGGCATATTGCTCAGCCGGAAGCCCAAATGCATCGAACCCCATAGGATGTAAAACATTGTAACCGCAATGGCGCATGTAACGAGTAACAATATCGCTGGCTATGTATCCCAACGGATGCCCAACATGTAAACCGGCTCCCGAAGGATACGGAAACATATCCAACACATAGTATTTGGGTTTTGACGACAAATGGCTAACGCTGAACGTATTTTGCTCTTGCCATTTTTTCTGCCATTTCTGTTCAATCTTCGTAAAATCGTATTCCATGGTCAACTGTTTTTTTGCCACAAACTTACATGTTTATTCAATAATTTCAAAAACAAATAGCGAAACGAATAGTTTAAAAAACAGAAATAAATATGGCTTTAAAAAATAACCTTTACTAAAATTAACAACTTAAATTAGGATTTTTAATAAAAACATATTATTTTTGCAGTCAATTTTAGGGGAATTTATATTTAAGGGGACATAAAGTCCCCTATTTGTTTAAATAAAACCGAATGAAAGAAAAACTATTAAAAATAGCATCCGAGGCACCTTTGAAAAAAAAGTTTGAAATTATTGAAATAACTGAATCAAAGGGGAATGGCTACACAATATACATTGAAAGCTTAGAAGGTATTTTAATTGATGATTGTGCTGCCATGTCGAAGTATATTTTTGAACAATTACCCGAAGACACCAATATAGAACTGACGGTATCCTCTGCCGGAATAGACAAGCCCTTACGAGCACCCATACAATTTCAAAAAAATATAGGCCGAAAAATTGAAGTTAAAACTACAGACGGCAAAAAACACATAGGAACACTGACAAATTACAACAAAGAAAGTTTGACACTTCAAATAGAAGGTAAAAATAAAACAACCAAAGAATTAGTCCTTGAACAAAATATAATTAAACAAGTAAAAGTTAAACTTTTTTAATGCTATAAAGCTATGAAGAATTTGAATTTAATGGAGTTTTTTGCAGAATTCAAAGAACAAAAAAACATCGACCGTCCTACTCTAATGAAAATATTAGAAGAAGTACTACAAAACGCATTAAAACGCGAATATGGCACTTCCGACAATTTTGATATCATTATCAATCCCGATAAAAACGACTTCGAAATTTGGCACAATCGCGTTGTCGTTGCCGACGAAGAATTTACCGATCCTGTTACTCAAATTCCCCTAAGCGAAGCACGCAAAATTGACGAAGATTACGAACTCGAAGAAGAAGTTACCGAAGCTGTCAACATCAACAATCTCAATCGTCGAACCATACTTGCCATGCGTCAAAATTTACAATCAAAAGTTTTAGAATACGAGAAAAGCAATGTTTTTAACAAATACAAAGAAAAAATCGGCGAAATTATTACTGGCGAAGTTTATCAGGTCTGGAAAAAAGAAATATTGCTGCTCGACGACGAAGGCAACGAACTCATACTGCCTCGCAGCGAACAAATTCCAACCGACTTTTATCATAAAGGCGATGTAGTTCGTGGTGTACTTATAAAAGTCGAAATGAAAAACAACACTCCTTACATTATTGTTTCGCGTACCTCTCCGGTATTTCTCGAACGTCTTTTCGAACAAGAAGTTCCCGAAATTTTCGATGGTCTTATTACCATTAAAAAAATTGTCAGAATACCCGGCGAACGTGCAAAAGTGGCCGTCGAATCATACGACGAACGCATTGACCCGGTTGGTGCTTGCGTAGGAGTTAAAGGTTCCAGAATACATGGTATTGTTAGAGAACTTCGCAACGAAAATATTGATGTGATAAATTATACTAACAATACCGCATTATATATTCAACGTGCACTCAGCCCGGCAAAGGTTTCGGAAATAAAACTTACCGAAAAAGACGGTAAAAAAAGAGCCGAAGTGTACCTCGACCCCGACCAGGTTTCGTTAGCTATCGGAAAAGGTGGTTTCAACATTAAATTGGCCAGTCAGCTAACCGGATACGAAATTGATGTATTCCGCAATTTAGTTGAAGGCGAAGAAGAAGACATCGACCTCACCGAATTTACCGACGAAATTGACGAATGGGTAATCGAAGAACTTAACAAAATTGGTTGCGATACCGCTAAAAGCGTGCTAAAATATACTCCCGAAGAATTGGCTCGCTTAACCGACTTAGAAGAAGAAACCATCCTAAACGTTTTCAATATTATAAAAGAAGAATTTGAATCATAAGATTTTTGTAATTTTACAAATTTAAAAATAAAAAAAAGCTATGACAGAAGCTAAAGCATTACGACTAAACAAAGTGGCAAAGGAATTAAACGTGGGGATAGAAACCATTGTCGAGTTTCTGAAAAAGAAAAAATTTGAAGTAGATAATAACCCGAATACCAAAATTTCGGGCGAAATGTACAATGAGTTACTCAAAGAATTTAGCTCTGATAGTAATTTAAAGAAAAAATCAGACTCCATCAATATCAATTCTGAAAAAACACGCAGCATCACCATTGACGATATCAATACCACCAAAAGCGAACAAGAAGAAAGTGTTATTGAAGAAGAGCCGTTTAACTTAAAATCGACCATTCAAGGACCAAAAGTAGTGGGCAAAATTGACCTCAATCCACAACCACCCAAAAAAGAGGAACCGGTAGCTACACCCAAACCCGAACCAAAAGAAATAATTGAACAAAAACCGGAACCTGTTATTGAAAAGAAAGAACCCGAACTCATTACAACCGAAATTCCTAAAATTGACGGTCCCAAAATTCAAGGTAAAATTGACCTCGATGACAAAAAGAAAAGCAAAACAAAACCCAAAAAAGAAGAAGTAGTAGAGGTTAAGCAGGAAGTGGTGGAAGAAACAACAGTTGTTGAAGAAAACGTCGTAGAGGAACCCGTTAAAGAAGAAGTTGTAGAAGAAACCATCGAAATAGAAGATGAAATTTATCGTACTGAAGTTAAAAAACTTGATGGCCCGAAAATTCAAGGCAAAATCGATTTAACGCAATTTAATCAAAAACCTACCAATAAAACAAAAGAACAACCCCACGAAAAGAAAAAAGATGATAAAAATCCCAAACCGGTATTTTCCACTACCAACGAAAAAGACAAAGAAGACAAAAAACGCAAACGTAAACGCATTAATATAGCTAAAGTAGCAGCTAATCCTGCAATAATCAACCCACCCAAAAAAGACGATAAGAACCCTAAGAAAGAATTTAAAAAAGACAAAAAGAAAAAACATCGCAATGAAATTGATGAAGAAGAAGTAGAACTCGCTATCAAGTCAACAATTTCATCGATGCAAAGCAAAAGCAAATCGCAATCGTCAAAATACCGCCGCGAAAAACGCGATGCTATTAGCCAACGCATGCAAGATGAACTCGAACAACAAGAAAAAGAAAAAAATATTTTAAAAATAACCGAATTTGTGTCGGTAAGCGAATTGGCATCGCTCATGAACGTGCCTGTAAATGAAGTGATTTCAACCTGTATGAGCTTAGGTCTTTTTGTTTCTATCAATCAGCGCCTCGATGCCGATACCATAACGGTCATAGCAGACGAATTTGGATTTCAAACCGAATTTATTACAGTTGATGTTCAAACCGATTATCAAGACACACAAGAAGACAGCTTAGAAGACTTGGTTCCTCGTCCACCCATCGTTACCGTTATGGGACACGTTGACCACGGTAAAACCAAATTGCTCGACTACATCCGCAATACCAATGTTGTAGCAGGTGAAGCCGGAGGTATTACCCAACATATCGGTGCATACAGTGTTCAACTCGAAAACGGTCGCCAAATTACCTTCCTCGACACTCCGGGACACGAAGCATTTACTGCCATGCGTGCTCGCGGTGCACAAGTTACCGACATTGCCATTATAGTTATTGCTGCCGACGATGGTATTAAACCACAAACCAAAGAAGCCATAAACCACGCACAAGCTGCCGGTGTTCCCATGATTTTTGCTATCAACAAAATAGACAAACCCGAAGCCAACCCCGACCGCATCAGAGAACAGTTAGCCAATATGAATTTGCTTGTTGAAGAATGGGGCGGTAAATATCAATCGCAAGAAATAGCTGCGAAACAGGGACTTAATGTCAACTTACTGCTCGAAAAAGTATTACTCGAAGCTGATTTGTTAGACTTAAAAGCAAACCCTAAACGCAGGGCATCGGGAGTAATTATAGAATCGTCCCTCGACAAAGGCAAGGGTTATGTTGCTAACGTATTGGTAAAAACCGGTACACTTCATATCGGTGATATACTGTTAGCCGGAACTTATTACGGACGCATAAAAGCCATGTTTAATGAGCGTAACCAAAAACTTACAGAAGCCGGTCCTTCTACTCCGGTACAAGTACTCGGATTAAACGGAGCACCACAAGCCGGAGATAAGTTCAATGTTTTAACCTCTGACCAAGAAGCACGCGAAATTGCAAATAAGAGAGCACAAATTATCCGCGAACAAGGACTTAGAACACAAAAACACATTACCCTCGAAGAAATCGGACGTCGCTTACAAGTTGGCAATTTCAAAGAACTTAATATTATTATTAAAGGCGACGTTGACGGCTCTATCGAAGCATTGAGCGATTCGTTAATCAAACTGAGCAACGAAGAAATTCAAGTCAATGTTATTCATAAAGCAGTAGGACAAATTTCCGAATCGGACGTAATGTTGGCAACGGCTTCCGAAGCAATTATTATCGGATTCCAGGTACGTCCATCATCTAACGCTCGTAAGCTAGCAGAACAGGAACAAATCGAAATAAGACTCTACTCTATTATCTACGATGCCATCGAAGAAATAAAACTTGCAATGGAAGGTATGTTGTCGCCGGTTATTAAAGAAGAAATTTTGGGTTCTGCCGAAGTAAAAGAAACATTTAAGATTGGCAAAGTTGGCACAATTGCCGGTTGCTTGGTTCACGAAGGGAAAATTATCCGAAGCGCAAAAGTTCGTATAATACGCGATGGTATTGTTGTTTATTCGGGCGAATTAAGTTCGTTGAAACGCTTTAAAGACGATGCACGCGAAGTTATCGCCGGATTAGAATGCGGATTAAGCGTAGATAAATTTAACGATATTAAAGTGGGCGACATTATTGAATGTTTCAGCGAAACAGAAACCAAAAAGAAGCTTTAATCTGACTTTTAAATGAAGATATTTATCAGCGGAGCTGCAGGTTTTATTGGCTTTCATCTTACAAACCTGCTTGCAAATCAAGGACATGAAATTCTTGGTTTTGATAATATCAATGATTATTACGATATAAACTTAAAATACAGTCGATTAGCTCAACTCGGAATAGAAAAGGAGCAGATATCCGAAAAGGTCGTTATTAAAAGCAAAACGTTTTCAAATTTACAATTTATTAAAGCCGATTTGCAAGACAAATCATTGGTAATGAAATGTTTTGCTGATTTTAAGCCCGATATTGTATGCAATCTGGCAGCACAAGCCGGTGTTCGTTACAGTTTCGAAAATCCCTACACTTATATTGAGTCAAATGTATTAGGCTTTTTAACTATTCTTGAAGCCTGTAGAGCATTCCCAGTGCAGCATCTTTTGTATGCCAGCAGCAGTAGTGTTTATGGCTTAAACAATAATATTCCATTTTCCGTTAACGATAAAAACGATAGTCCTATCAGCCTCTATGCTGCAACAAAAAAGAGCAACGAGCTCATGGCTCATACATATTCGTATTTGTTTAATATCCCTTCTACCGGATTACGTTTTTTTACTGTTTACGGACCATGGGGAAGACCCGACATGGCTTTATTTAAGTTTACAAAAAGCATTTTAGCCCACTCTCCTATCGAAGTTTACAATCAAGGCAACATGTTTCGCGATTTTACTTACATTGACGATATCGTTCATGCTATTGTAAAACTAATACCAGAAGTTCCTGTTGAACAAAATCAGCCATGGACAACAGCTCCTTTCAGAATTTTGAACATTGGAAATGGCAGTCCGGTTAATCTTATGGATTTTGTACATGCCATAGAACAAGAGCTTGGCATAGAAGCCATCATCAATTACTTGCCTCTACAACCGGGCGATGTAGTAAGTACCCATGCCGACACATCACAGTTATACGAACTTATTGGCTTTAAACCACAAACCAGCATAAAAGAAGGCATCCATCAATTTATAACTTGGTACAAACAACACTATAAACAATAACCACCATGTCGATTTCAATAAAAGAAGTAAAAACAAAAAAAGAATTAAAAAAATTCATCCGCTTTCAATACAGCCTCTACAAAGGAAATCCATATTGGTGCCCACCTATACGCATGGGCGAAATGGATACCCTTAAATGGGGCAGTCCTTCGTTTGATTATTGTGATGCAAAATACTTTTTGGCATATAAAGAGAATAAAATTGTAGGAAGAGTTGCCGCTATTGTTCACAAAAAATCGAACGAAATATGGAACGAAAAACGTATCCGCTTCGGATGGATTGACTTTATAGACGATATTGAGGTAACAAAAGCTCTTATAAAAGCCGTAGAAGATTGGGGTAAAGAACTAGGCTTACACGAAATTCACGGTCCATTGGGGTTTACCGATATGGACAACGAAGGCATGCTCATAAAAGGGTTTGAAGAACTATCAAATGTTTTTTCCATTTACAACTACCCTTATTATGTTGAGCATATGGAAAAATTAGGGTTTAGAAAAGACGTAGATTGGCTTCAAAACGAATTTACCGTCCCAAAACAAATCCCGGAAAAGATGGAAAAAATGGCCAAAATGGTTGAAGAACGGTATGGTTTTAAATTGCTGGAAGCCAAATCGAAAAAAGATTTATTAAAATATGCCAATAAATTATTTTATACCCTTAACGATGCGTTCAAGAATCTTTACGGATTTGTTCCATTAACCGACAGACAAATAAAATCGTATGTTGATCAATATTTTGGCTTTATCGATAAGCGTTTTGTAAAAATGGTAATTGACGATAAAGACAATGTTATAGGATTCGGCGTTTCGGCACCGTCGCTCACCAAGGCATTACAAAAAAGCAACGGGCGATTGTTCCCTTTTGGCTGGTGGCACTTACTTAAAGCATTTAAGCAACGCGAAACCATAGACATGTACATCAATGGAGTTTTACCCGAATATCAAGGCAAAGGAGTCGTTGCGTTGTACTATTATTATATGACACAAGCATACATAGATGCGGGATTTAAATACGCCGTAAGCGGACCCCAGTTAGAAGAAAATGCCAAAGCACTTACCATTTGGAAAAATTTTGAGCATCGCCAACACATGACACGGCGTTGCTGGATAAAAGAAATATCGTAGTAAAATGAAAAAAGTTCTCATAACCGGAGCCAGCGGTTTCGTTGGGAGTTTTTTGATTGAAGAAGCCATTGCCAGAGGCTTTAAACCCATTGCAGGTATTAGAAAAACCAGCAGCAAAAAATATCTAACAAACCCACAAATTGATTTCATTTATTTTAATTTGTTCGACAAAGAGCAAATTAAACAACAATTGAACGAATACACTGCAAAAAACGGGAAGATTGATTACATCATTCATAATGCCGGCGTAACTAAGGTTAAAAAGCTGGGCGACTTTATGAAAGTTAATTATGAGTGTACGCGAAATTTTATTGAGGCCATCATCGAAAGCAGTAATATTCCCGAAAAATATATCCAAATAAGTAGCTTAGCCGCCTTTGGACCAGGGAGCAACACACGTCTCGAACCCGTAAAACTCAGCGACCAACCTCAGCCAAATACCGAATACGGTCGCAGTAAACTTAAAGCCGAAGAGTGGGTTCGATCCATAAACGAGTTGCCCTGGATTATTTTTAGGCCAACCGGGGTTTATGGACCACGAGAAACAGATTATTTTGTTTACCTTAAAACCATACAACGAGGTTGGGAACCTTACATCGGTTTTAAATCGCAATACCTTACTTTTATCTACGTTAAAGACTTGGTACGCTTGGCTTTCGATGCACTCGAATCGCCCATAAAGCACAAATCTTATTTCGTTGCCGACGGAAAGGTTTATCTTTCAGAAGAATATGCTGACATTGTAAAAAAACATTTAAACAAAAAAACCATTAAAATCAGGGTTCCATTATTTCTTGTGCGATTCATTTCTGTTCTTTTAGAATTTTTTTACGGTATTTTTGGTCGAACCCCCTTGCTCAACAAAGATAAATACAATATTCTTTCGAGCCTTAATTGGAAATGCGAAGTAGAACCCTTGTACAACGATTTTAATTTCATAGCACAATACGACTTGGATAAGGGCGTTAAAGAGTCTATCGAATGGTATAAAGAAAACAAATGGTTAAAGTAACATGCCAAATAAGTTAAACCATATCTTTTTATATGCTCTTACCTTTTTTATATCGCTTAACCTTTTTGCTCAGGAAGATTACTTCGATAGTTTAAGTATTCGCTACAACGATTTTATTTATCAATCATCTATTCATACCCCACAAATTCATAAACTCGGCAATGAACTTTCTTATCCTTTTATACAACTCAACAGCAACGATACGATTATGGTACAGTTCGACGATTTCGACGAAGAAATTCAAGATTATTATTTCACCGTTATTCATTGCGATAAAAACTGGAATCCATCTCCGCTGAGCTACAACGAATACGTCGATGGTTTTGACGATGTACCGGTTAAAGACCATTCGTTTTCATTCAATACGCTGCAATCATATATCCATTATAGTCTTACGATTCCCAACGAAAATCTGCACCTCAAAATTAGCGGCAATTATTTGGTGTTGATACATAAAAACGACCGCACGAAACCCGTTCTTACGCTGCGATTTTTTGTTTACGAACCCTCGACCCAAATCACGGCAACAGCACATCAGGCAACCCTGACGGAATATCGTAAAACGCACCAAGAAGTTGACTTTAGCATAAAAACCGGGTTCCCGTGCAACAATCCATTTGCAGAAATATCCGTTATAATTAGCCAAAATTTTCGATTCGATAATGCCATCAGCGATTTACAACCTCAATTTGTTAAAGACGACGAACTTCTTTACAATTACGAAGAAGGTAACTTATTTGAAGGTGGAAGCGAATTTCGATGGGTTGATGCAAAAAGCATTCGCTTTCAGGCAGAAAGAATCCAAGCCATTGAATTTCAACGCCCACTGTACCATTACTATATGTACCCTGACGAAAAACGAACGTTTAAAGTTTATTTTCAATGGCAAGACATCAATGGCAAGTTTTTGGTAAAAAACAGCATGGGACGCGACAGCCGCATTGAATCCGATTATGTTTACGTTCACTTTTTTTTGCCTTACGAAGCACCATTAGCCAATGGAAATTTTTATGTCGCCGGCAATTTCAATCGTTGGCAGTACAACAACCACAACCGAATGACATATAACTACGATAAAAAACAATACGAATTAACACTCCTTTTAAAACAAGGATTCTACGATTATGCATACGCATACTTAACCGACAAAAGCACAAAAGCAGATTTTGGTTTTATTGAAGGTAACCATTACGAAACTGAAAACGACTACTATATATTTGTTTACTGGCGAAACAATAGTTTTAGATACGATAGGCTTGTTGGGGTAAAGGCTGTCAATACTTCGCGTTAATCATCTTTTCTTTACCATTTCAATTGTTGTATTTTAACGTATTCTGCTTTTAACAGAAGCATAAAAGCTAAAACTTTTAACTTGATTGCATATATGTTTTTACAGTTTGTATGGCTTTTTGCATTGCATTTTGCTCATCTGCATAAATTACCGACACGTCTCGGAATCCCCAATGTCGAATTACTTTTTCTACTATCGATTCTCGTACTACCAACAAGATAGGTCGTGAGTCGTTTTTTACAATGTTGGTTAGACTTTTTGACCATCCTTGCTGCCGCAATTCCCATGGACCTATCTCGTCTATTACAATCATATCGACATGTTTTAGGTTCTCAAGTTGCAGCCACCTGTTACCCTCTTCTATGCTTTGATTAAAAAAATAATAATTTCCAACCTTAGGAGCTAAAGGAATTAATTCTGTTCGTGAAAGAGGTATTTCTTGTTGACTTTGTAAATGAATTAAATTATATCCTACATGTTGATTATTTTCAATAACCGCCGGTGAAACAAAACCCCCAATGCTCAATCCCTCTTTTTTAAGCTGTGTTACAATTGAACGCAATAAGGTAGATTTTCCTGATTTTTCCTTCCCTGAAATGATTAAAATATTTTTTTTGCCGATAGCCTTTAATTCCGATTCTTCAAGCCAATAATCAAGATATGAAATCATTTCGTAAACAGCAAGAGTCGGTTTTTTTATAAATGTTTTTACAGGTGGGCAAGCACTGATAATAGTTGGTAGTGTTGAAATAGCAATTTCTACTGCCTGAGCTGCCTGACGAAAAACACTTCGATAAGCCCATTGTATGATTATGGGGTTTTTAAGCTCCGTGCCGATAGCAGTAAATCCAGCAACAAGAACCATCGCTCTTATACTCATTTCCATACCATTTTGCAATCCTAATAATAAGGAATGGGGCGAGGGCTTGTTGATATAAACTACCGCTATCGAAAAAAACATCAAAACTAACAGCGATAAGATAAAAAGGGGATTTATGATTTTTTTCATCCTATGATGATAACGAATAAGGAATAGTATAAAAATACATATTCCAACCATAAGGCTAATTTTAAAATTAACCCATGAAAAAATCAAAAAAACAGCAACCACTAAAGCAAGATCAAAAAACAACCAAAACAGAGAATAACGAAAACGGTTTTGTATTGAATTCTGCTTAATACTTTTTACTTCATTTACTGTGATGCTTTTTATTGGAATACGCTGTTTCATCGATTTTTTACCTATTTTTAATCCCATCCATGCTACCACTAATCCTGATAAAAAATAAATACTCAAAACTGCCACAATAAGCTGAGTGAGATTAAGCACAATGATATTATATTGATGTTCAATAAATTGCACTGAATTTTGATAAAGGTCGTAAAACTGATACCCATAAAAAATAAACTTATTGACTAAAAATTGCACAAAATTCCACGACATAGCTAATGCTCCTGCAATTAGAAACCCGACTGTGTTGCGTTTAAAGATTCTAACAGCCGTCTCCATTAGCAAGGCTTCCATAAAAATTGCAATCATAGGACCAAAAATAATCGCACTGGGCGAAATCGATTTCATCATGGCACAAACTAAACCCGAACGCCAAAAAAGACCTTTTTCGTGCCAATGTTGCGCGGCAGAAATTAAAAGAATAATACCAATAGCAGTTAGGATATTACTACGAAAAGGGATTTTAAGGTTATGCAAAAAACTACCCAACACGATTTCCGATGCTGCCCATAAACTTCCCAATACAGCCGCTTTAAGCCAACTATTGCTCGGATTATTTTGATAATTCATTGAGAATGCAAATTTTTTGAGCTGCACCACATTGGAATAAATGGTAACCCGAAGCTCCTTCGGCAATCATTTGAAAAAGTTTTTTGTTGTTTATAACACGTGTAGCGCCTATAATAGAAACATTTTTATCAAACAACACTTCTGGAATTACACCTCCGGAAGGTCCAACAACAATAATTTTTACATGTGCAGGTATTTCCGAAAGTAACTTGTCCATGGTATTATTGGCTATCGCAGAACCGGTTATAATAGCAATTTCGGATTGTTTAAAAACTTCGGCTGATTTTTCTGCCGGCACATAAAACGTCTTACTCTCATCATCAAAAGCTTGCTCATTGAGTTCAAGAACTTGTAAATGGCAATTTTGTTGCGAAAGTTTTTTAATATACGAGCAAAAAGCACCTACCATGGCAATTTTCTTTCCTTGTGTTGCAATTAAATCAAGCGGATCGGCATTTTCAATAATGTTATACTTCCCTTTTGAGATCCATTCAGCCGAAAGTGCATTAATAGCAGCTAATTGAACAACATTTAAGAATCCGTTGCTTTCGCTCGCCTGCAATAGCTTAATCAAATTACTTCCAGCATACATCCCAGGTTCAAACTGCATTGAATTGCTTCGATGCCCATGATGCAACGTGCCGGTGAATTCAGTCTTTGCCAAGCCGCAATAACCCGATGAAAGTTGTACCGCCGTAAACAAAGCTCCTATAAAAACATGGTCAACGCTATAATTTTCTATTCGATTTCCGTTTTGTTTTAGAATAAAATCAATGGATTCTTGAAGTATCATTGTTTAATAAATACGTTCTTTAAAATTACTTTTTCATTTTGAATTTGAATAAAATATACGCCATTCCTAAGAGTTGAAACATTTAAACGTGTTTGTGAATTATTTATTTTTTGACGCATCACACATTGACCTATGCTATTGTAAATAAACATGTCTGTTTTTTTGGTGAGGTTTGGCTCACTAATACGAATAAAAAGTTCATGCGATGCAGGGTTTGGATACAGTAAAAATTGACTGGAGTTGGATAGGGGCGGAACATAAATTACAGAGTCGAATCGTTGTTTAGCTAGGGACGCACTTGCCAATAATTCATATTTATTTCGGCCGAATGGAGCAATAAAGGTTAAATGTACCGAATCGTGTGCATTGATTTGAAATGGTCCATAACTCACTAAGTATGACAAATCGTTGCCATAAGTTCCTCCCGCATCATAGCGTTGTTGCTGTGTTGATTGTATCAGGTCATTCAGGCTAATTCCATCGCTTGCCATTAAACTGCCATCGGAACCATCGTTATCTATCGCATAAAAATGTTTGGGAAATGTATCGGGCAACATGATACCCGCATGAACATTGTTCATTCCGGTAGGAAAAATATAAAGTAACGAAAGTAAACTATCGAAACGGCTACTGTTGCGGATTGGATTCAGTAAATCAACATCGGCAAATAAACCTGCATATAGAGAATCGAGATTTTGTTCGGTTTTGTTTATAATATTGTATTCTAACCATAAAAAATCTTGTTGAGCAGATGCCTTAAACAATTGAGCAGCGTGATGCACCTCTATTCCAATAGGAAAAGGGTTTAAAGAGTCGTTAAACAAGGAGTATGCAGCAACAATGGTGTTGTTTTCCATTTTATTTGCTCTTTGTTTGGTTTTAAAATCGTCTTTCCCCCTAAAACACCACGAAGCTTTATTTTTGTCGAGTATAAAAAGCCCCATTTCTGAGATTAGCGAAGTGGTGGAGCGAAAAAGAATCCCGCTTCCCTGCGAAGGATAGGTGTTGTTGTAACCGATTCTTCCATTTGAACAAACGCTAAGCGTAATAGCGTCATTATTAATATCGGTATAGCCTGGGTTAATCGTTGCCTTAATAAATTGCTTGTCTGTATAATCTACATCAACATATTCTATAAAAAACGAAGTTTCAATGTTCCAAGGGGCATTGGCTGAATAAGTAATGATAAATGGCTGACTGGCATTAACATACGTAGCCATACTATCAATAGTACCAACCAAAATCGAATTTTGCTCAATATTAATGTAGGGATTATTGGTCGTTAAAAGAGCATGTAAATTTTGAGTCGGATGAAAAAGGTTAAGAAATGTGCCGGTTAGATAAGTTGTATCGTTGTGAGTGTAGAAGTGATAATCTATAAAGCGGATGGCTTTATTAATAGTATCTGTAAGTGCTCTATAACTATTTATTCGTCCTTTTCCCAATTGATTAGCAAAATTTTCGTTGCCATTAACCGTATCAATATTATCGCAGGTTTGTTCTAAAATAGCACGAACCTGAAAAGGGTTTAGTTGCTGTCCTCTGTATCCCCAACACAACGCTGCAACACCGGCAGCCAAGGGTGAGGCATACGAAGTTCCCCATCCTACTGTGTAGGAGTTATTGGAATAAGTAGAATAAACATTTTCGCCCGGTGCAGAGACGCTTACGTGAGGTCCGTAACACGATTTATTCCATTTTATATCCCATTGATTGGTAGCGGCTACGCACATTACTTCGTCATAAGCAGCAGGATAATACACATCATTGGTTGTATTGCCCTTATTCCCGGCAGCTGCAATAACTAAGCAATGACGGTTGTATGTTGCATAACGAACAATATCTCTTCCAAAATCGTCGGGTGTTGTACTCCCCCATGAGCAGTTGATTATTTTACATCCATGGTCAGCTGCGTAAACAATTCCTTCGTAAGCTTTTGTCAGTATTCCGGTAGAGTCGGTAATTTTTATGGGCAGAAACCTTGTTTTATATGCCACACCTGCTATACCGGTAGCATTATTGGTTTTGGGTGCAGCCATACCCGTTACAAAAACGCCATGTGCATCTGCACCAATAAGATTTTCGCTCCACTCCGGACTATTATCGTTATTGCCCAAATCCCAACCGTGAAAATTATCCAAATAGCCATCACCATCGTTGTCCAAACCGTCTATAGGGTCGGCCAGATTGTAAGCTAAATTTTCCCATAAATCGTCATGAGCTAATTCGATTCCTGTATCAACAATTCCAATAGTAATAGAGCTGTCTCCTTTAAAAATATCCCATGCCTGAAACGCTTTTATGTTTGTTAAGTAGTATTGAGCTCCCATTCCGGGATCATTGGGACTATAAAGCAGTTCAGGGTAGTGTTTAATATGACAATATTCGGTTTCGGGCAATTTTGATAGGTTCTGAATAAATTCTTGTGCCTCATGCTCCGATGTACATGAAAATTCATATATTGTTGAAATATCAACAATCTGATTAGAAAAAGGATTGTTTTTTTTGTCGGGTATAAAAGCGTTTGGAAATAACTGATTTACCACAACGTTTTTTGAAGAAAAATAATCATTAAAAGAAGAAATTTGAATATAATGAGCTTTACAGTAAGCTTTATATTCAGGTTTTATTTTTAAAATAACTGTATTTTGAGCCGATAAAAAAGGGTTTAATAAACAGAATAACAGCAAAATAATGCAGAATCTAAAAAAAATGACCATAAAATATAACCCTATTTAAATTTTAACGTAAAATGTTTGTAAATTTAGAGATTATTTTGACGAAATAAAAACCCAAATAGACCAATAACTAAAATACATACGTTTATGGCAATGAATTGTATTATTATTGACGATGATAAAATGTCGAGAAAAGTGCTTGAAGAATATGTTAAAAGAACCGATTCGCTCAAACTACTTCAAAGCTATTCCAATGCTATAGAGGCTATCAATGCTTTATCTCAATTTTCTGAGCCTGTGCACTTGATTTTTCTCGATATTGAAATGCCAGATATGGATGGTATCGATTTTTTAAATACTCTTAAACAAAACGATTCACAGATAGTTATTGTTTCAGCTAAAGATAAATATGCCGTTACCGCTTTTGAGTATGAAGTAACCGATTATTTATTAAAACCTTTTACCTATGCTCGTTTTTACAAATCGGTAGATAGAGCATTTAAAAAACTCGACGATTTTATGGCTATCAAAAAACCGAATAACGAAACAGCAAGTAACGATGAAATTTTTATTAAGAAAAATGCCACCTTGCTCAAATTAAACTTCAATGATATTGTTTATATCGAAGCCTTAGAAAATTATATCATTATCAACTCGTTCGATGAAAAATACACCATTCACTTTACCATGAAATCAATAGAAGAAAAATTGCCTCCTTCAAAATTCAAACGCATTCATCGTTCGTACATAATCAATATTAATAAAATAAAAGGAATTGAAGAAAATTCGGTGATAATTAAAACCAGCGAAGGTACACGTTTGCTGCCTATTGGAAAATCGTATAAAGATGATTTACTTCGCGACATAAATGTTATTTTAAAGTAAGAATGCAAATCCCTCTTCGTCCGTTATTTTTTAATCATGTGGCTCAAACCTCCGATTCACCATTGGCTTTTCAAGTATCTAAAGCTCAAGGAATCTATTTATTTGACGAAAACGATACCCCATATATCGATTGTATTGCCGGAATTTCTGTCGGAAATGTTGGATACAGCCATCCAAAAGTAGTAAAAGCCATACAAAAACAATCGGAACTCTATTTACACACCATGGTTTATGGCGAACATATTCAGTCCCCCCAGGTATTGCTTGCACAAAAATTAGCCTCTTTCACTCAGAATAAGCTCGATTCTGTGTACTTTGTCAATTCCGGAGCTGAAGCCATAGAGGGTGCCATAAAACTTGCTCGTCGATATACAGGACGAAAACAAATTGTCGCTTGCCGAAATGCCTATCATGGAAGTACAACTGGAGCCATGAGCCTGATGTCCAGCTCTACTTACCAAAAGACATACGGACCATTTATCGAAGACGTTGCTTTTATTGATTTCAACCACATCGAATCACTACCCGTCATAACCGAAAAAACGGCCGCTGTTATAGTTGAAATTGTGCAAGGCGAAGCGGGTTACATCCCTGCAAATAAAGATTTTTTGCTCGCATTAAAAGAACAATGCAAAAAAACCGGAGCTTTATTGGTATTCGACGAAATACAAAGCGGTATGGGTCGAACCGGTAAAATGTTTGCTTTTGAGCATTTCAATATTATACCCGACCTACTTTTACTGGCTAAAGCGTTAGGAGGAGGTTTGCCTTTAGGCGCTATATTAGCTCCGAAAAATATTATGTCTGTATTTGCACATAATCCCATGTTGGGGCACATGACGACTTTTGGTGGCAATCCATTGTGTTGTGCTGCCTCGTTGGCATCTATAGAAGTACTGGAAAGCGAAAACGTTATGGCATCGATTGCCGAAAAAGAGCTTCTGTTTAAAAATCTTCTACAACACCCAAAAATAAAAGAGGTTAGAGGAATAGGCTTAATGATAGCCATTCAATTGGATGATTTTAACCATGTTTTAAAAGTGATAGAAAGGGCTTTCAAAAAACATCTATTGTTAGATTGGTTTCTATTCAACGAAACATCCATTCGCATTGCCCCGCCCCTTATAATCAATAATGAGCAAATAAAAGAGGTTTGTGAAATTATAAGAGAAGCATTATAATGTAATAAGATTGATGGTGAGTATTTATTTTTACCGTTTAAAGCTGAATTTGCAGCAATTCTTTTTTCCCGTTTCTAAGAATTTCAATATGTAATAGATTACCTATTTCGAGCTGATTGAGTCGCGACATATAATCGTAAATGTTTTTTACAAGCTTCCCATCCATACCGATAATAATATCGCCTTTTAAAAGTCCTGCTTTATCGGCATAGCCACCGGCTTTTACTCCTTCAACCAATAAACCTTCGGTAGTGCCTGCTACATCAGGAATAATCCCAAGGGTTATCTTTGTGTCTCTGTAGCTTTGTTCTTGTTGGCTTCGGGTTTCTTTAAATTCAATATTCATTGGGTAATTAGCAATAACATAAAGTAATTGTTCGGTAAAATCAACAATTTGAACCATACGTTTGTAGTTAATTTTTTCTCTATCGTCCATTGGAGTATGATAATCTGTATGTATGCCACTGTTAATGAATAAAACAGGGATATTTTTGCTGTAAAATGACGCATGGTCAGAAGGTCCATAGCCATCGGGATTTAATTTTACTGAAAACGGTTCAAGTTTAGAAAGGCTATCCAGTATCGATTGAAAAACATGTCCGGTTCCCGTTCCGCTAATAGAAAGGCGAGGAGTGCTGTCGTTCATACGACCAATCATATCGAGATTTATCATTGCTTTTATTTTGCTTAACTCTACGGGTGGATTTTTAACAAACTCTTTGGAGCCGAGCAAGCCCATTTCTTCGCCGGTAAATGCAACCCAAATAATACTTCGTTTTGGTTTTTGTTTTGAATTTTCGACTAAACGCATCAGTTCCAAAATACCCGCTACACCCGAAGCATTATCGTCTGCTCCATTATGTACGGCTATAGAATCGGGTTTGCGAGAGCCGCTTCCTTCGCCTCCCATTCCAAGATGATCAAAATGAGCTCCAACAACCACATACTCATCTTTCAATTTAGCATCAGAACCGACTGTTATCGCCATTATGTTGTTGGATGTAGCATATACAGGTTTTAAATTGGTTTTAGCTTTTATAAGGGTATTAAAACTAACGGGAGTATAAAATTTATGTGACGAAGCATTTGCTATTAGCGTATCTGCATTGAAATGATCTACGCTGCATAATTGATTAAAAACATCTCTGTTAATGTATATTACGGGTATTCCAGAGTTAGAAGACACTTTATCGTATTGCTGTTCGGGAATATTCGGTTTATTTACCAATATCAACACACCGGCTGCACCTTTGTCTTTGGCTGTCAATACTTTTGAGCGGTCGCGAAGTTCGCGTTTTGATATTTTCATTGATTTGGGAGCATCTTGAAGCAAAATAACCCACTTCCCTTCAACGTTTTTTTGAAAATAATGATCAAAAATTGTTGAATCTCCATTTTTTAAGTATAAACCATAACCTGCAAAAATGGCGGTACTTTCTATGGTTTGAGAAGATGAAAAAAGAGCAGGAACAAAATCTCTTCGTAATTGCATTTCATCGTTTCCGATTTTCAGAGTATTATCAGGCAATATTTCAATGGTACTAATAAAAGATACCGGCTGTAATCCTTTTTGGTTAAGAAGTTTAGCTGATGATAATTTTATTTGGTTGAGAATATATTGCTGTGATAAGCTATCGCCTTTGGTGGCAGGCTTTCTACCCAAAAAAGAATCGGCTGCTAATGTGTAAACATCTTTTTTTAAGCGGTTAATATCGGCTTGAGCGGAAAGTTTTATTGTAGTACAAAAAACAACTACAACCGCTATCGTTAAGATTAATTTATTTTTCATAGTTTCTTATTATCATAACTTCGTAATCACCGAGGTCTTTAAAGCCGTATTTTAAATATAAATTTTTAGCTTTTTCGTTCGTTGCATGCACTTCGAGTTTCATTTGCAGTCCCATTTTTTTGCCTATTTCAACAGAAGCTTGAGCCAACAGATGAGATAACTTTTTGCCCTGAAAGTCAGGATCTATTCCAAAATGATGAAGGTATAATCTTCGGTGATCATTTGTAATCCATGCTGAACCAACAATACGTTTTAAGGGGAGATATTCTAAAACAAGAAAAAAACCACCTTGTTGTATGGTATTTTCAATGATGTTTAAATCGTCGCCGCGATGTGCACCACCTAAACCGGTTTTCTCCCACAAATTTATTATAGCATCATAATCGTTTTTTTTAAAATGTCGTACTATAAAATCATCCTTTTTTAATTCTTCTAACATATGCCTGATTATTTAAAAACTTAACAACTTCTATAGATTCGTTCATTTCAATCAATCCATCTTCAGAAACCGCTTCGTACCAACTGCCCTCAACCTCAATTTTTCCCGAAGGACGTAATGTGGTTGCAGCAATGCCTCTCTTGCCAACTATTTGAGCTATAGATGTTTCAACACCAATATAACCTTCATCAACTTGCTGGGTTGTATTTAATGCCAAATGTTTAAAGCGACCTTGGTTAGTAAATAATTTTTGCGAAAGATATAGTGAAAGAAAGAAAGAACATAGAAAAGAAAAAATAACAATAGAAAAAGCTTTGCCTAAAACCGGAAAAAGTGCTCCATCTATAGTAAAAACAATATTATCAATCATACTAAGCGTTAACCCGACAATAACAGCTATAATCCCCATCGTACCTATAACACCGAAGCCGGGCGTAACAAATATTTCTACAATCAGTAATCCAATACCTATTATAAATAATAAAATTTCCCAATGCTCGGCAAGTCCTTCCAAATAGAGCGGGGCAAAATAAAGCACAGCACCTACAATGGCTGCAATAAGCGGAAATCCAACTCCGGGAGTTTGAAGTTCGAAGTATATACCACCTACAATTAGCATAATAAGCAGCCCTTGAATGATTGGGTTCATTAAAAAGAAAATAATTTTGTCAATGAAGGTTGGTTCATATTCTATTAGTTCTGCGTTTTTTAATTGAGCTTTTTCTAATACTTCATTTATATTTTCTGCTATACCTTCGCAATAACCATGCTTAATGGCTTCGTTGGCCGTAAATGAAAGAACTTTTCCGGAATCAATAATGCCGTCAATTCTGATACTTGGATCTACCATCGCTTCGGCAATTCGAGGATCGCGAATCCAAACCTCCGTCTGTGAACTATCGTTCATTTTTTTGCCATGCGACTCCGCAGTAGCTCTCATAATGCTTCGCATGTACGATTGGTACTTGTCTGGTGCAACTTTACCTTCCTGATCTACTACAGTGGCAGCACCTATGGTCGCCCCCTTACGCATAAATATTTTATTGCAGGCAATTGAAATAAGTGCACCTGCCGAAGCAGCATTATTATTAATAAAAACATAAACCGGAATAGACGAGTTCATTATTTTGGTACGAATGGAGTCAGCTATATCAACCATACCACCGTATGTATTAAGTTCAAGAATGATATAATCTGCCTTTTTTGCTCGTGCAAAATCAAACACTTTTTGTGTTAACCGCCACGCCGGTGGTTCAATGTTTTGCTTAATATCATATTTTATTATTTTTACTTTTGCGGTATCGGCAAATAACCATTGCAACGACCCTATCGTTATAACAATAATGGTCGTTAAAATCCATTTATACATAAAATATTACTCTTTATTCAGTAGAAAGTGCTTTACTAACGAGGGAGTCTCGAGTTCATCGTTGCGAGGAACTTTAAATTTAAGAGTAAACGCTTTATATCCATCGGCTTTGGTCGAAACTTCGTAACGTTTATCTGAAGGCAGGGTAATAAAATACTCGCCGTTTTCGTTCGACTCGGTTACGTAAGTTTTATTATCTATCACGTCTTTAAAAGTAAGAACAGCTTTAATAGGTTTACTGTCATTTGCATCACTAACTTTACCTTTCATAATGGTAAGAGTAGAGCCGGTAATAGCCAATGAAACATTGGTAGGAATATCTTTGTTGGTTTTGAAATAATTGGTCATATCTACTTTAAAAATATCGTAATCGCCAATGCTGCCTTCTCTGTTGGTCGAAATATAAGCAGTGCGTTTATCGGTCGATAGCACAAAGTGAATTTCTTCGCGAGGAGTATTGATGGGGTATCCCAAATTGATGGGTTCCGACCACTTACCATTTTCGAAATACGACATAAAAATATCGTGTCCACCCATGGTTTTATGACCATTGGAACTAAAGAACAAGGTTTTGCCGTCGGGATGAATGTAAACACCGATTTCGTCGTATGGAGTATTGATGCTAGGACCAAGGTTAACGGGAATGCCCCAATTGTTACCTTCTTTTTTTACCATATAAATATCGCCATGTCCGTATCCTTCTTTTTCACGTTCACTAACAAAAAACATTGTGTTGCCATCGGCTGTAATACATGCAGAACTTTCAAAGTAACTGGAGTTAATAAGCTTATTTAGAATGGGTTTAGGTTCACTCCATTCTCCGGTTGGAGATTTAGTAGAAAAGTAAATATCGCCGCTTTGCGTAATTCCTTCAATGTTTTTATAAATAAAAATAGTGTTGCCATCGGGCGAAATGCTCATATTGGCATCGTGAAAATCGGTATTGATGGGAGCTCCAATGTTTTTGGAGGGTGCCCAATCTTGTTTTTGATCATCCCATTTTGAAATATAAATATCGTCGTAATAGCATTCTGCATTAAAATCAAACTTGCCGCCAACGTTATCGGGACGACGACTGGTATAAATCAATGTTTTGCCATCGGCTGTAATGGAGGGACTTGCATCGGTATAAGTAGAATTAATGGAAGGCCCAAGATTTTCGACTTTAACTTGAACCGGATTTGCCATAAGTTCTTTTGCAGTAAGACATTGCTGAATAAGAGTATTGACATAATCGCGCTCAGCTTGTTTGGGGCTTAATTTACTTTTATATTTGTAATAATATTCTAATGCTTTGTCAATTTCACTGTTAAACTGATAGGCTTGCCCTAAAAGTAAATTTGCCTCTTTTTTTATGGTAGTATCTAGTTCTACTGCATTTTTTAAGTATATAAGTGCACTATCCATCATTCTTAACTCACTGTAACACTGACCCATACGGAAATTAAGCATGGCATGCGAGCTGTTGTTTTTATATAATTCGCGATAAATACGCAATGCCCCTCTGTAATCTTCGTCATTAAAGACTATCCAAGCCTGAGCATATTTCAATTTAAAGTTTTCGTTCTCTTTTTGCGATAAAACCAATTTTGGAAACAATGCTAAAAAAGCAATAAAAACAACTACTATCTTATTTTTAAAATTCATCATTGTATGGATTAAATAATTGGAGCGAAAGATAACGAAAGTCTGTTAAATAAAGAAATTTTTTTTTGAAAAATTTATTCTTCGCACTAAAAGCAATCATAGTAAGCTTTTAAACCTCAATAAACAGTTAACCCCTCGTCGTAAAACGATGGTTGATGAAGTTTTACTGCTTCAGTTTCAATATAAGTTGAAGGATATCAACCTCCTTTTTTGTTTATTTTTGGGGAGACTATTTTTATTTCAATAATTTAAAAACTATTAAAAGAAATTACAATTATGATACAAAAAAGACAACTTACACAAAACTTCTCCTTATTGCAACATGTTTATTTTGGCTCTTAAATATAAATAATATCAACAAATTGCTATAATAAGACATCTTAATTAAAGCTACATTCATTTTCATTTCCCAAAATAGAAAAAGATTGATTAAAAGTTGAATTACTGCAAATTGAATATTTTGCCCGGCTTTTAAAAAGGGCAGATAAGTCTATCTTGCAAGTGTCGAAACTACTTAATTCAAAATAACATCTTTCGATATGACTTGCATCAATATTCGAATAATTAGACAAACATTTTAAAAGAGTTGAATTATAAATATTCGATTCAACTAAACAAATTCTATAAGCTTTTAAATTATAACCTTCTACATTAGATAATGTACATCTTGATAATTTACAATTAGTTAATTTGCTGTTTGTAATCCACGAAGAACGAATGTGAAATCCGGATAAATTAATATCAGTCAAATATGCAAGGTAAATAAAATGAATGCTTGATATGTTTATTATTATACCAAAATTTTCTTTATCACACTCAAATTTTTTGCCTATAAAAATTAATCTTTTACTAATTATTTTTTCCAAAATGATTAATGGAAATGAAATAATTGTTTTGACATATATTAAATATATTAAATTAAATTTATTTTTTTTACTTGAGGTGTTCATAGATTAAAGTCTTTAAATGTTTTCATATACATAAATACGAAAAACTGCATTAAAAATTGTCAAAATTTTGATTTTTTTTTAGTTCAACTAGTACGTGCAACTTTTTTAATCGGTTGATATAGTTTACGAAGTTTAAATATTTTTTCAGGAAAGAGCAGAGAAAAATCCCTGCTTTACTTTCTCTTAAAGGTATAAACTGCTTTTTTTCGCCTCTTAAATCTTTAAATTTTAATCTAGTTTTTGAACGATATATACCATTTGTAAGCAAACAAATTAATGACTTACCCAGAAAAAAATTAAACTATTTTTCACCTTATGAAATATTTCATGAATTTACAGCATAAAAGTTGCACTTATAACTTGAATCTACCTTTAAAAGCAAATGTGCAATATGTTTTTTGCAAAAAACATCATTTACTAATCAATAAAAAGGGTATAAAAAAAATTTTTTCAACAAATGTTTGTTAATTCAAAATTATTCAGTAACTTTACTGCTGAATAGTATACAAGGTACTTATATACATGGCAGCAAATGATGATTATAAGTTACAAAGACTAACAAACTGGGATGAGAACCTTAAATACTGGGAAAGTAAGGTGTCCGAAAAATAGTATTTAACAGCTAAATGATGAAAAATGATGGCATATACCGAACAAGAAACGAAGAAATTTTTTTACGATGCGTTACAAAATAATATTTTACAGTTATACAATAATGAATGCATTAATTGGAGTGGGCAAACTAAAGACACCAATAAATTATACTCTGAGATTATCGCATCTGAGTTGCTTAAGAACTTAAAAGAATTTAATAAAATCAGCACATTAACCCGGTCAAGTTCATACAAAATAAATAGTCACGCCAAGGTAAGGATGGATTTAAGAAAAAGTAACCGGAATGAAGAGAATTTTGCAAAGCGATTATACGGTTTGAATTTTGATAAAATGGGGAAAATTCTCGATTATCAAACTCCTCTTAAAGGCACATCAAAAGATAAAGGAATTGGGAAAATTGATTTAATATCCCATAATGATACTGAGCAATGCCTGTATCTAATTGAGTTAAAATTTGGAGGAAATAATGATACTTTATTACGAGCTATTCTTGAAAGTTATACATATTATAAAATTATTGACCATAATAAACTGATTTCGGATTTTTGTCTCCAAGTGAACAAGGTTAAAATTTTACCATCTGTTATGATTGTCTCAACTGCAAACAAATTATGCAAATCTTTCATTGAGCTTTATGAGATGGAAAGCGGGAAAAGACCCAAGTTAAAGGAATTAGCCCAAAATCTTGGGACGAAATTCTTCAGTTGTAAATTGAATGGGATTTTTACTAATAGTTGCCTGTAATAAATGAAATTGACCATTTACAGAGGCACAAACGAAATCGGCGGAACATGTATTGAGCTTCAGTTAGGTTCAAGTCGCATCCTGCTTGATTTTGGAATGCCTCTGGTGAACAAGTCAGGGAATAGCTTTAACTTTTCAAATTATAAAAACTTATCAGTTGCAAAACTGATAAATCAGGGTGTTTTGCCCAATGTTCAGGGTGCTTATTCGAATAACCCTGAAATAGATGGAGTGATAATTTCACATCCCCATCAAGATCATTACGGATTGCTAAACTACATTAATTCAGATATCCAATTTTACATGGGCGAAGCAACCCATAAAATAATTCAAATAAATAATTTATTTACCCATCAAGACATCCGCTTGAAAAACACGAACTATTTTGAAAAGGGAAAAACTTTTCAGGTAGGAGATATTTCCATTACGCCTTTTTGGGCTGATCATTCCGCTTTTGATGCGTATTCATTTTTAGTTGAAGCGGAAGGTAAAAGCATGTTTTATTCAGGTGATTTTAGAAACCACGGCAGAAAAGCAAACGCTTTTAAATGGTTTACTCATAATGCACCTCAAAATGTGGATTATTTGCTTCTGGAAGGCACGACCATTGGAAGAGAAAGCAAACCATTTAAAACAGAAACGGAAATTGAGAATGACTTAATGGCAGTTTTTCAACAGCAGAATAAAATCAATTTAATCTACACCTCAGGTCAAAATATTGATAGAATTGTTTCAATTTATCGGGCATGTAAAAGTACCAATAAAATTTTTGTCGTTGATGTTTATTTAGCAACGATTTTGAAAGAATTATCAAAATTTGCCAAAATCCCATTCCCTTCAAAAGAATTTGAAAATCTGAAAGTAATGTTTCCTTATTACACAAGCAGACGGTTGAAAAATGAAGGACACGAACAAATTCTGTATCAATTCAAAAATTACAAAATCACTAAAGAAGAAATTAGTAATCAGGCTGACAAGATTGTAATGATTGTAAGACCATCAATGCAAAAAGACTTAGAAAACATAAATGAAATTGATGGCGGAAACTTAATATATTCAATGTGGGAAGGGTATTTGCAAAAGTCAGATACAAAGAAATTCCATGACTATTTGACAAATCGCAATTTCACAATACATAAAATTCATACAAGCGGACACGCAGACACAGAAACATTAAAACAAATGGTTGAAGCAATAAAACCAAAAAATATTGTTCCAATTCATACTTTTAGCGGAAGCAAATATAACAAGATTTTTAAAACACCAATAGTTGAAATGAACGATGGAGAAACAAAAGAAATATAATGAAAAGCCCACAGCACATAACCAGCTCGAACTTTGCCGACACTAAAAAACTAAATCTTTAAAGACAGAAAAAAAGGAATGACGGAATTAGAAAAATATCTCAAACCATTGACAGACAAGAATCCCCTGTTGCTAACAAATTATATTTGCCATAAGGGTTTCATTTCTTTACGAACCTCAGAAGTCCGCTTTAACTTTTCGTATAGTTTAATAGAAAAAATCCGCCATCTCCTATGGAACAATTACACTCTACCATTAGCCGTCATAACAAATCGAAAAACAACACCATAGCAATAGAAATAAAAATTTTAAAATAAATAAAATTATGAGACATTTATTAAGTGATTATTTTTTGCACTCATATGGTTGCTCAACATGTTACAAGTTTTTTTACCTTACAGAATCGTTTTTACAACATGCTTTAGACCGACAACACAAACACAACTGCCACGTACATTGTTTAAATTTATTTTCTGAACATTTACGATACACAAATAAACTGACAGAAAAGCCAATTCTTGAAAATTACTTGGTCAATTTTCAGCGAAATTTATTTTCGTATCTTCCAAATTTATTTTTGCCTTTATCATATTTTGAACTGTTAAGTTATAGAAAATATATTGAATATAAATACATAATACCTTGTTTTGGTCAGTTACAATTGGTTGATGCAGTTGTTTTTGTTCCTAAAAAAGATATGAAAAAAATTAAAACTCGTATTATTGTTAAAGGTGGGCACGGGATTGACAATGGTGGCGATAACTATCCGTCAAGCTTGATAGATCCAATGGCTGAGGAATTGAAAGATAGAGAATTTTGGAACAAAGAAAAGGTTGAAAACAGAGAATATGATAACAATGAACCGCAATTTAATGAACCAAAAGAAAATGAAAATAATGGAAAAATTGTTGTCGGTGGTAAAATTGTTGGTACAAAAACCTGGGTAGAAACAATGTCTCTACTTGGATGCAGTTGTAAAATGACATTGAATAAATTACACAATGAAATATCAAAATTAAAATCAAATAATGTGATTTATGTAGATAATAATCAAATAACTGAAAAAGATTTAAAAAATAACGGAGATGATTATTTAAACGTAATTTTTCTTTGCGAAGAAACATTAAAAGAATTGGGAAATTCAATGATTAAGAATAAGAAACGAACTAAATACAAAAAAGAAATGAGCAATCGATTTAATGTGAACATTTTGGATGGTTATTTTACTTACGAAAATGCACTTAAACTAACCTTTGCTCATGAAGTTGGACATATTCTTTGGGGTCATCTTAAAAAAACAACAAAAATGCTTATTAATTGTGAAACACAAGCCAACTTTATGGCAAGTTTGATGCTTAACGACAAAATTGATTCAATTTATATGCAGTACAAAACAAATTTTCAACCGATAGAATATCAAAGAACAATGTTGTTTCATAACGATTTCAATTCAACAAATTTTACAAAAGCATTATTAAAAGTATTAAAATTAAAATAAGGGGGGATGTATTAATATTAGAAACCACTGAAAGCAGAATTAAAAAGATTTCAAAATCAGAAAATAAATACGACTTTTTGTGAAATCCTAAGTTCAACGAGTACGTGCAACTTTCTTAATCGGTTGATATTGTTTACGTAGTTTAAATATTTTTTAAGGAAAGAGCAGAGAAAAATCCCTGCTTCTTTCTCTGAATGGTAAAAAATGCTTTTTTCGCCTCCTAAATCTTTAAATTTCAATCTCGTTTTTGAACAATATATACAATTTGTAGGCAAAAATTAATGACAGAACCGAAAAAAAATTAAACTATTATTCACCTTACGAAATATTTCATGAATTTACAGCATAAAAAGTTGCACGTCTAACTTGAATCTACCTAATGATATTTTCAATTCCTTCCATTTTTTCATTAAGTTGTAACTAATTAAAAAATTCGTACATTTGCATAAATAGGACGGCGGTATATACCAACGTCCACCCCTCTGACCGGTAGGGCATAACCGGTCATTTTTTTATATAATAATTTTATTCCCATTAATTACACAACTCTATAACATTCATGTTTATAATGCATTCTTTGTTTTTTATATGGTTTAAATCAATTTTTCTTTCTTCATTAAATCTCAAAACATAATTAAGCATGACTTCATTTTTTAATTACCCCTCTTTTTTCTAAATATTTCGCTACTTTTACAAGGTTATCTTGCCTGATTTTTAAAGGCAAACCTATATTTCAAAACAGGTCATCCAAATATTTATCAGATACCATAAAATGTTTAATATTTCTTACGTGATTTTGCTGCAATAACGGTTTGTTTTTTAAAAGCGGATAAACGTGTTCATCCCCTTAAAATCCTTGCCAATGTTGTATTACATGACAAATATCATTGTATGAATAAAATTAATGCCGTTTGTTTACGACATTAATCATTTATAGAATAAAGAAAAGATAACAAATGAGTAATCACGAGCTTTTCAAAAACAAAGGTTTTATTAGTTCCGGTTTTTTAAACCTATCGCCCGGTGAAGCTTACGAATTAGCCATAAATGGTGCTGCTATTGTGGACGTAAGAGAAGAATTTCTTACCGGATATAAACAATTTTTAGTCCCACGTGTAATATATTTACCCAATAGTCAAATACAGTTAAAATACAAAGAGCTCCCTCAAGACATTCCACTAATTATAGCCGACTCTGTGGGACTAAGAAGTCGCGAATCCATGCAATTTTTACTAAGTGTAGGATTTAAAAATATTGCCAATCTTGCCGGTGGAATAATAGAATGGGAACAAAACGGTTTCCCTCTTAGGAAAAATCTAAGCGAACAACTTGACGGTTCTTGTATGTGCCAACTCAGACCCAGAATGAAATAATTAATACTACTCCCCCTAAAAATTTTGTAAAAACAAATAACTGAACATTTCTACATTCATTTATCCCGGAACTGACATTCTTTTCATCCACTAATTGATGGCAAACAACTTTTTTTGGAGAGATGACACTTAGTAAGCGAATTGTTTTTATCAGTAAAGAATTTAAGTGCAAATATATTATGTTTAATATTTTATAAGCTCATGTTTATAAGGCTTTCAATTATACTGCCATAGGTGTTCTAAAGTATAGACTACCTGATTCTTCCCATGAAAAACTTTCTTACTTTGCGTATTTTAGGAGCAACAAGATATAAAATCATCGCATCATTAAACCGTTAAGAATTCCATCTTGTCGTAAATCAGTAACAACAATATGTGTTAATTTATGTTAATTTTTTGGGTTTATAAAAACATTGACGTATGTTTGCGTCATTAAACACATGAACAATGAAAAGCAAAG